>Ga0180223_1000065_pt1 | contig 254006 bp, 258 predicted proteins | sample eDN5th30CKraftOP_FD_151337 | JGI IMG/M metagenome (GOLD analysis project Ga0180223, IMG submission 151337) | Enriched Organic Plus compost microbial communities from Emeryville, California, USA - eDNA 5th pass 30_C Kraft OP (version 2) (version 2) ...
TCGACATGGCCGCGTTGTAGGGCTCCAGCTCCGCGACCTCCCCGGTTACCGGGTCCAGCGTCAGGCCGTGCGCGTCGAGCACTTGGGCGAGGTGTGGGTGCGCGGCGATGACGGCCGTGCCGAGGGCTCGGATCGCGCCCTGCTGCCGGAACAGCGCCGCGGTGTCCAGCCCGCGCCAGCCGCCCGCGGCCCATACGCGGGCGCCGATCTGGAAGTGGATGTGCCGGTGAGGGTCGCCGGCCCGCGAGGTGTGATGCACGACCGAGACGGTTTCGAGCTGCTCGACCGGCACGACCTCCTGCTTCCCGCGCGGGCCGATCCGGGTGACGCTGTGCTCTCCGAGCCAGCGCCGGATCTCGGCCACCGCGTCCTTCTGCGCCACGTCCAGCGCGGCCGACACCTCCGGGTGCAGGGCGGCTGCGATCGACCGGGACTTGGGGGCGTTCACGACCATCTCCGCGAACCGCGGGCTGCCCTGCTTCCCCTCCCCCGCCTTGCGTGGCGTTCCCATCGACTCCCCGGTGAGCGGGTTGATCCAGTTCACCCAGGCCGCGTACTCGTCCGGGTTCAGCGCACCCTCCCCCATCACGGCACCCTTGCCATCGACCACGGCGAACTCCGCGATCGCCGTGCCGCCCTCCAGGTAGTAGTCGTCGGCGCGGGAGCGATCGGACTCCAGGTAGCGCAGCGCATCAGCGCCGGTGCCCCGGAACAGGATCACGCCGCCCTTCATGGCCGTCTCACTCTCGTCTAAGATTCTTGCAACTACCTACGGTAGCATTCGTGCATTCGGTAGAGAAGGGCGATGGAAGTCGGATGTGAGCTGGATTGCGGTAGCTAGCGGGAGGCACGGAGAGCCGGCGCGGTCATTGCGTGGTCAAGCCGGTAGTGGTATTTGTGCGGTGTTGAGGCCGAAAGCTGTGCACGGCGGGGGCGGGCGCCGAACTGAAGCGGCACCGGCCGGGCCGATACGGACCTCTCGCTAGACTGTCCGCTGGCGGATTGAAGGGCGGTGAGGTCCCCGGTGCGTCCCGCGAGCATTCCGAGTCCGGACCCCTCGTGGGCGAGCTTTTCGCTCGGCCCTATGACGATCCACACCTATGCGCTGTGCATCATCGCGGGGATCATCGCAGCGGTGGCGATCACGGAGTCGCGGCTGCGACGGCACGGAGTGGCTCGTGGGGCAGTGCTGGACATCGCGATCTGGGTCGTCCCGCTGGGAATCGTGGTGGCGCGGTTCTACCATGTCTTCACTCATCTCGGGGACTACTTCTATCCGGGCGCGAACCTGTGGAGTGTGTTCGCGATCTGGGATGGCGGGAACGCGATCTATGGCGCTCTGATCGGCGGTGCGATCGGGGCCTTCATCGCCTGCCGGCGGATGGGCTTGCGGTTCTGGGCGTTCGCGGACGCGCTGGCGCCGGGGTTGCTGGTCGCCCAGGCAATCGGGCGGCTGGGGAACTGGTTCAATCAGGAGTTGTTCGGGCTGCCCACGACGCTGCCGTGGGGCTTGGAGATTTCACCGTCGGCGGCGATGTTCCCGGACGGGCTGCCTGCGGGGACGCTGTTCCATCCGCTGTTCCTGTACGAGATGATTTGGAACCTGTGCGGGGCCGGAGTGATCCTGCTGCTGGAGCGGCGCTTCGCGCTCGGGTGGGGGCGTAGCCTCGCGGTCTACTTGATCTGGTACGGGCTGGGGCGGAGCGGCCTGGAGGCGATCCGGATCGACCCGACCAGCGACGCGCCGTTGGGCATCCCGGCGAACATCTGGGCGTCGTTCGCGGTCGTCGCCCTCGGCATCGCCATCATGGTTGTTCAGACGGTTCGGCACCACGAGCCGGAGCCGTCTCCGTACCTCCCGGGGCGTGAGCCGTCAGTTGCCACTGAAGCGAGCCCGACCGGATCGGCGCCCGAGGCGGTCGGCGGATCAGAGGGTGGCGCGGTGTCGTCTGGCACACCGTCTCGCGACTGAACTCGAAGCGGCTGGGGTCAGCGGCCGAGGAGTCGGGTGAAGATGTTTCCGCGCTGCGCTTTCGCGGCGGCGATCTCCTCGCGGGTATGCCGTCCGTTGCACCACTGGTGCGCAGGAACGCCTCGTCGGACCTGGTTGATGTGCTGGCCGCAGCCGGTCCAGGTGGTCTTGCCGCAGGTCTTGCAGGTCGTTGCTGAGCACACGGTCACACCTCCTGGCAGTGGCAGCGGTCGGACTCGGGCACTCCGGCGAGCGCGGTCTCGATGTGCTGACCGCAGCCGGTCCAGGTCGGTCGACCGCAGCGTGAGCAGGTGACTTGTTGGCACATGGGCGTTCTCCTCGTTGTCTTGTCTGTGGGGTTCTGGGTCAGGCGAGCATCATGAAAAGTTTCTCGAGCTCTTCGGTGGTGATGCCGTCTTCGGCGAGGGCGGTGTCGGGGTCGGTGAGGCAGTCCTTCATGGCGGTGGACACGATCGCGAAGCCGGCCCGGTCGAGGGCGCTGGAGACGGCGGCGAGCTGGGTGACGATGTCGCGGCAGGGCTTCTCCTGCTCGACGGCGTTGATGACGGCGTCGAGCTGGCCGCGGGCGCGGCGCAGGCGGTGCAGGATGCGGCGCTGCACGTCGGGGTCGGTCGTGCGCATGGGGGTTCCTCTCAGTCGGAGACGGTCAGGTGATGTCGATGTGCTGGCGGGCCTCGGCGTAGCCGAGGGTGTTCTGTTCGACTGTCTCAGCCTGACGGGTGCGGAGCAGGTCGGTGGGGCACCAGCCGGTGATCGCGCCGACCGCGAGCAGGATCGAGCAGATCCCGGCCGGGATAGCACACCAGGGCTGACCGGTCATGCTCAGCGCGAACGCCCCGACGAACAACGCGGCGATGCCCCGGACGATCCGATCGGCGGGCGACGTCGCGCAGGCCCGGACAGTGCGACCCTCAGACATCCTGCATCGCCCCCTCGAAGCGCAGCAGCTCGCCGGCGCGGTCGCCGAGCACCGCCCGGAGCGTCAGGATGCCGCCCGACAGGGAGGCGGAATCGAACCCGGCCTGGGCGAGCACCCGGTGCGCGATCGCGGAGCGCACCCCGGAGGCGCACATCACCCGGACGGGACGCCCCGCGGACGCGGCGCGGACCTCGTCGAGCCGGTCGCGCAGCTCGGTGTGCGGGATGTTCAGCGCGCCGGGCAGATGCCCGGTGGCGAACTCCGCCCGGCTGCGCGTGTCGAGGACCAGCGAGTGCGAGAGCACCTGGTCGACGTCCTGCGCGTACCAGAGGCTCAGGGTGCCCGTGCGGATGTTCTCCCCGACCATCCCAGCGAGGTTCACCGGGTCTTTGGCCTGCCCGTAGGGCGGCGAGTAGGCCAGGTCCAGGTCGATGAGGTCGTCCACGCTCATGCCGGCGCGGATCGCGCTGGCGAGCACGTCGATGCGCTTATCGACCCCCTCTGCGCCGACTGCCTGCGCACCGAGCAGCCGCCCGTCGGTGTCGCGGAAGTGGAGGATCAGGTGGAGCTGGGCGGCGCCGGGGAAGTAGCCGGCGTGCTGGTTCGGGTGCAGGTGGATGGTCCGGTGCTCGACCCCGGCCGCGTCCAGCGCGGCGCGGTTCGCGCCGGTCAGCGCGGCGGTGACGGACCCGATGCGGACGATTGCGGTTCCAACAGGGTGCGGGATCGGCCGGGCGACGCCGGGTCGGAGGATGTCGTCGGCGACCAGCCTGCCGGCACGGTTGGCCGGTCCGGCCAGTGCGACCGGGCGGCGGATGCCGGTGACGGCGTCGATGCTGAGCGTCGCGTCGCCAACGGCCCAGACGTCGGGGATCGAGGTGCGGCCGCGCTCGTCGACCATGATCGCGCCTCGCTCGCACGCCACCCCCGCGTCCTCGAACACGACGGTGTCGGGTCGGACCCCGACGGACAGGACGATCAGGTCGGCGGGCAGCAGCGTCCCATCGCCGAGGGCGACCAGGTCGTGCTCGGCGCCCTGCTGGATGCCCGCAGCGCCGATGCCCGTTCTCAGTTCGATGCCGAGGTCGCGCAGCTCGCCCGTCACGAGCGCGGCGAGCTCGGCCTCCAGCGGGGGCAGGACATGGTCGGCGAGCTCGACCACCGTCACGTCCAGCCCCTGGCGGGCGAGGGCTTCGGCGGCCTCGATGCCGATGAACCCGGCGCCGAGGACGACCGCGCGCCGCGCACCGGTCTCGACCTGCTCGCGCAGAGCAAGAGCGTCATCGACGGTGCGCAGCGTGCGCACGCGGGGCGAGTCCAGGCCGGGGATCGGCGGGCGCGCGGCCTGGGCGCCGGGGGCGAGGACGAGCGCGTCATACCCGATCCGCTCCGTCCCGTCCGGGGTGGCGACGGTCACGACCCGGTCCTCGGCGTCCAGGCCGGTGACCTCATGGCGGGTGCGCACGTCCAGGCCGAGCGCCGCGTGCAGCGACTGCGGCGTCTGCACGAGCAGTTTCGCGGGGTCTGTGATCTCGCCGCCGACATAGTAGGGTAGGCCGCAGTTCGCGTAGGAGACGTGCTCGCCGCGCTCCAGCACGATGATCTCCGCGGACTCGTCCAGGCGCCGGGCTCGGGCGGCGCAGCTCATGCCGCCGGCGACGCCGCCGACGATGACGATCCTCATCGCGACGCCCCCTGTTCGCTCTGCTGCTGGGCGGCGATCTGGGCGCGGACCTCGTTCATGTCGAGCCCGCGCACAGCGGCGATCACCTGCTCCAGTTGCGGGGCGGCGAGGGCACCGGGCTGGGCGAACACCAAGATGTTCTCGCGGAACGCCATCAGGGTCGGTATCGAGGTGATCTGGAACCCTGCGGCGAGCTGCTGCTGCGCCTCGGTGTCGACCTTGCCGAAGACCACGTCCGGGTGGGTCTGCGAGGCGGTCTCGAACACGGGCGCGAACGCCCGGCACGGGCCACACCACGCCGCCCAGAAGTCCAGAAGCACGATGTCGTTCGCGGCGATGGTGGGTTCGAGGTTGTCGAGGGTGATCTCTCGGGTAGCCATGAAGCCATCATACCCCCCAGGGTATCTGTTGAGCCTCAGTCGGTCACGATGGGTAGACCGGTGCTCGTGGCGGCGGAGTCGAGGGCACCGCCGTCGATGACGGAGGTGAAGCCGTGGTCACGCATGATCGAGGCGGCTGCGGCGCTGCGGTTGCCGGATCGGCAGTAGACGAGGTACTCGCCGTCGGCCGGCAGCTCGGCGATGACGTCGGCGAAGCCGGGGCTGGACACGTCGATGTTCCGCGCGCCCTGCAGGTGCCCCTCGGCGTATTCGGCCGGGGTGCGGACGTCGATGATGACGGCATCTTCGCCGAGGGTCACGGGCCCGGTGCTCGAGCAGCCGGCGAGGCCGAGGGCGGCAAGGAGGGTAAGGGACAGCAAGGTCAGGAGCTTGCGCATGCTGGTTGCTCGTCTCCTGTGCGTCAGCGCCCGCGGGCGCCGCGGAAGTCCTTGCCGCGTAGCGGCCTGCCTGCGAGGGGTGCGATTAGGCACACGTCGAGGGCGCCGACGAGGACGAACAGGAGTCCGGGGGCTGCGAGCAGCCCCCACCAGCCGCCGAGGATCGCGCCGAGCGCGATGAGCGCGGCTCCGGCGATGGCGCGGGTCCACCGGCCGGGGGTGGAGCTGAGGAAGGCGAGGATGCTCATGGTGTTCTCCGATTCGTTCGTGCGGTCCAGGTCAGGGCCGCGAGGGCGATGAGGATGACGACGGCGCTGGCGGCGCCGAGGCCGAGGTAGCCGATCACGGCGAGGGCGACGCCGGCGAGCAGTCCGCCGACTGCGCCGGCGAGGCTCATGAGCGTGTCCGATGCCCCCTGGGCCGTGACGCGCTCGGCGACGGGGGTGGCGGCGACGATCATCGCCGACCCGGCGACGGTCGCGGCCGACCAGCCCAGGCCGAGCAAGATCAGCCCGATCACCGTCAGCAGGTGCACGTCGCTGCTGAACCCCGCCAGCAGCACCGCAACCAGCAGGGTCACCATTCCGACTGTGGCGACGATGCGCCCGCCGAGCCGGTCGGTGAGCACGCCCATCACCGGGGCAAGTGCGTACATGCCCGCGATGTGCAGGCTCACCGTCAGCCCAACGATGGTGATCGAGGCGCCGTGCCCGGTCAGGTGCACGGGGGTCATCGACATGACGGCGACCATCACGGCGTGCGCGGCGAGGATGCCGATCGGCCCCGCCCGCGCCATCGGGTGCGACCACAGTGCGCGGATGCCCTGCCGCAGGCCTGAGCGTCGAGCAGCTGGCGCGGGGGCGGCGGGTTCGGTCCCGCTCAGCGGTTCCCGTCCGGTGAGGACGAGGTAGGAATCGGGGCGCAGCCCGATCCAGATCACGGCCATGCCCAGCAGCATCCCGGCGGTGGAGATCACGAACAGCCCGGACAGGGCCGGGATGCCGAGCCCCGCGGCGAGCTCACTGCCGACGCCGACGAGGTTCGGGCCGGCGACCGCACCAATCGTGCTCATCCACACCACCAGCGACAGGTCGCGGCCGCGATGCTCGGTCGCGCTCAGGTCGGTCGCTGCGAACCGGGCCTGCAGGTTCACCGCGTTCCCGAACCCGATCAGCACCCCCGAGGCCACCAGCAGCCAGAACGCCCCGGTCACCGCGGCGAGCACCACCCCGGCCGCGCCCGCCGCTCCGACCAGCAGGCCGGTCGACAGCGCGATCCGGCGTCCTCGTGCCAGCGCGAGCCGCATCAGCAGGGCTGAGGCGATTGCCGCGCCGAGGGTCATCGTCGTGGTCACCGAGCCCGCCCACGCCTCAGACCCCGACAGCTCGACCGCCAGCAGCGAGCCGGTCGACACCACGGCGCCGGTGCCGACGCCGCTTAACACTTGCGCGAGCGAGAGCAACAGCAGTGTGCGGCGCTGCACCCGGAGACGGGCGGGAGCGATCGTGGGGGCCGACATGCGCCAAATATACCCCCCACCGTATAGTGGTGTGTGGTCGGGATGCGTGTCGCGTCCCGACGTGAGCTCTTCGGAGGGGTTCACGAGGTTCCCTAGGATGAGGCTGATGAGACCGCGCACCGCAGCAGCAGTCCGGGACGGCCAGCCCGTCTCGGCGCTGCGCGGGGCGCGATTGTCGCGGCAGGCGCGCGTGGGCAAGGCGTTTCTTGTCGCGGCGCTCTCCACGCTGATCGCGTTGGTCTCGCATGTGCTCGCCGGGGGCGCGGTGCCGGAGGCGCCGGGCGTCCTCGTGCCGCTGGTGCTCTCGGTGTTCGTGTGCCTTCCGCTGGCCGGACGGGTCCTCTCGCTGCCGCGGCTGGTGATCTCCGTGCTGCTCAGCCAGCTGCTGTTCCATTGGCTGTTCGTGCTCGGCGCGTCAAGTCCCGGCGTGCTCCTGGTCGAGGATGCGCCCGCCGGCCATGCCGGGCATCACACGCAGACGATCACGATGCTGCACTCCGGCACCGAGATGGCCTCCCACATGGACTATTCCGGCGGCTGGATGTGGGTCGGGCACGGCATCGCCGCAGCCATCACGATCCTGCTGATCCGTCGTGGTGAGGCCGCCCTGGTCGGCCTGTGGCAGCTCGCGATGCTGCTCGTGCGCACGCTGTTCCCGCGGCTGCCCCGTCCCGACGCCATCCGGGTGACTCTGCCGCGTCTCATGCGCGGCTTCCTGAACCAGTGCTCGTTCTCGCATCGGCTGCTCGGTGCGTCGATCTCCCGCAGAGGGCCGCCGCGCTCCGTGCTGCTCGCGCTCTCCTGACGCACCGGGTCGCACGCGCCCGTGCGTACCGTCGTCGTTCGCCCCAGGTCTTCCTGACGGACGTCGTCGCCTGTCGCTGTATCGCGGCCGGCGTTCGCCGGCGGCGACAATCTGGCCCGCACCCGGTACGGCGTTGCCGTGCCCGACCAGCATTGGACGCACTATGTCACGACCCGTCTCGGGGCGGACACGCATCGTCGCGGTCGCGCTTGCGATCGCCACGATGGCCTGTGGTCTGCTCTGGATCGCCGAGCCTGCCCAGGCTCACGACCAGCTCATCGAATCGACCCCTGCTGAGTGCGAGATGCTTCCGGCACCGCCGGAGGAGGTCTTGCTGCAGTTCTCCGATGCGCTGACCGAGATCGGCGGCATCATCCTCGTCACCGATGCTGCCGAGCAGTCATGGACCGAGGGCGACCTCGTCTACGACGGCAGCAAGGCGAGGATCGCGCTGCGGAACGGCATGCCCGACGGCTGGTACGAGATCCGATGGCGCGTGGTCTCTCGCGACGGGCACCCGATCAGCGGGATCATCCCGTTCGCGGTCGGGGACGCTGGCGAACGGCCCTCGCCGGCCGCCACGGCGTCAGGAGCAGTTGCCGGGCAGGACAGTGCGGATACCGGAGCACCGGGAATACCGGAGGCGATGCGGATCGTCCTTATCGGGCTCGCCGGCGCCGTCATCGCAGGCGGGGGCTACTGGCTCGCCAGCCGTCTCCTCCGAAGACGCGGCCTCCGCCGCGACACGGACGAGCGCGAATCCCCGTGAACACACACCACCCATTTCTGAACCATGCAAGGAACTCTTCCGATGAACACACGAATCATCCGCCGCCCGGCGGCCGTTATCGCGCTTGGGGCTGCTGCCGCGCTCGCGCTGGCGGGATGCGCGACGGCCACGCCTGAACAGGGCGCGGAACCAGCCGTCGCCGGTCAGAGCGTCACGATCACCGACGCCTGGGTCAAGGCCGCCGACGAGGGCATGTCCGCCGCGTTCGGCGACCTCGCCAACACCGGCGACTCCGACGTGACCCTCGTCTCGGTCACCAGCCCGGCCTCGACCTCGATGCAGCTGCACGAGACCGTCGACGACGGCAGCGGCTCGATGGTCATGCAAGAGAAGGAGGGCGGCTTCACCATCCCGGCCGGCGGCGCGCTCACGCTCGAACCGGGCGGCAACCATCTCATGCTGATGGACCTCACCGCTCCGATCGTCGCGGGCGACGAGATCGAGTTCACCCTCACGTTCTCGGACGGCTCCGACTACACCTTCACCGCCCCGGCGAAGGACTACTCCGGCGCCAACGAGACCTACACGGGCGACGACATGAAGATGGGCGGGAACGGCTGATGGCCCCCGCCCGGAACGCCGGTTCCGGGCGGGGCGTAGGCCGGCGACAGCTCCTCATCGGAGGGGCTGTCGCCGGTCTCGGCGCCGCCGCCGCGATCGGCGCAGACCTCGCCCTCACCGCCCAAGACCGAGCATCCTCGACACCGACCGGGGGCGCCGAGGCGGTCACCGGAGGCGAGACGATCGCGTTCCACGGCCCTCATCAGGCCGGCATCGCCACCGTCCCGCAGGCGCACGCCGCCTTCATTGGGCTCGACCTCGCGCCGTCCACGAGCCGGGACGGACTGCGCCGGATGATGCGCATCCTCACCGACGACGCCGCGAGACTCACCCAGGGCGAGGCCGCGCTCGCCGACTCCGAAGCCGAGCTCGCGGCCGCGCCCGCGCGCCTGACCGTCACATTCGGCTTCGGTCCCGGCCTCGTCGCCCGCGCCGGCGGCGCCGCCCCTGACTGGCTCGCCCCGCTGCCCGCGTTCACGATCGACCGGCTCGAGGACGCCTGGAGCGGCGGGGACCTGCTCATCGAGATCGCCTCCGACGACCCGCTCACCGTCGCCCACACCGCCCGGATGCTCCTCAAGGACGCGCGTCGCTTCGCGACCGTGCGCTGGCGGCAGGACGGCTTCCGCCGCGCCCGCGGCACCGAACAACCCGGCACGACCATGCGGAACCTGTTCGGCCAGGTCGACGGCACCGTCAACCCCACCCCCGGCACCCAGGACTTCGACGCCGTCGTCTGGGCCACCGACGGATGGGTCGCGGGCGGCACCAGCCTGGTCATCCGCCGCATCCGGATGACCCTCGACACCTGGGACGAGCTCGACCGCTCCGGACGCGAACAGTCCATCGGCCGCACCCTGTCCAACGGAGCGCCGCTCACCGGCACGCAGGAGACCGACGAACCCGACTTCACGGCCGTCGGAGCGGTGGGCTTCCCCGTCATCCCCGACTTCGCCCACATGCGCCGCGCCCGCGGCGACGGCGCCGAGCGGATCTACCGCCGCAGCTACAACTACGACCTCCCGCCCACCGGCAACGGCGTCTCGGAGTCGGGACTGATCTTCGCGTCCTACCAAGCGGACGTGACCGCCCAGTTCCTCCCCATCCAGCGGCGCCTGGACGAGCTCGACCTCCTCAACAAATGGACAATCCCCATCGGCTCCGCCGTCTTCGCCATCCCACCCGGCTGCGACAACGGCGGGTACATCGGCGACACGCTCCTTGCCTACTAGCAGCCCAGGAACGTCGAGAACGCAAGAACTTTCTGGGCAGAGCCCTCTGAACAACGATCCTGCGGGTACAGAGCGATTCCCACCCTGACTGTCAGAGTGAAATCCTCTGACTTTCCCGGCCGCTTGCAGGACGAGTCAAGGCGGCCCGTTACTTTCGGAGGATGCAAGAGTTCCTCACCTCTCTCATCTCGTTCATCGTGGGCGACTACTACGTGACCTTCGCGGTCATCGGGATCGTCATCGCCCTCGTCATCGCCGGGGTCCAGCACCGCTGGCAGGACAAGGACGGGTGGCGGACAATCCTGGACTGGTGGACGCTGTTCGCGGTCGGCGTGTCGAACATCGTGAACTTCGTCTTCCACTCCTTCCTCGGAGACTTCTCCGCCGAGCAGATCGGATGGGCGCAGAGCCCCTTCCAGATGGAGCTCGCCCTTGCGAGCCTCGGCGTCGGCATCGCCGGCGTCGTCGCGTTCCCCCGCCGGATCGGCTGGGCCGGCAAGCTCATCGCCAACATCCCGGCCGCCGTGTTCCTCCTCGGCGCGGGGATCGTGCACATCTACGAGATCGCCACGACCGGCAACATGGCCTTCGGCAACGCCGGCCCGATCCTGTGGAGCGACCTGTACCTGCCCATCGCCGCGATCGTGCTGCTCATCCTCGCGGCAGTTGAGGAACGGCGTGCGGCCACAGCGCCGCAGGTCGAGGCACGCGCGGCGGCGTAGTCGACGAGCGCGATCCGACCGGCACCTGCACGCGCGCCTCTGTCTACCCGGCGCGGCCCTGGCGTCCGGGCGGGAGCAGACCTCGCGCGCGGGCGCGGGTGACCCATCCCTGCGCGGTGGAGAGGGCGACGCCGCTGATCTGAGCCATCGTCGCGGAGGGGTTGGGGTCACCCTGGCCGGCGAGCCGGCCGTGCTGGAGAGCGACCAGCTCGTAGAAGTCCGGGATCTGCTTCGGGTCGCCCAGCGGCTTGAGCAGGTCGCGCTCGGATACCTTGCGGCCGGAGGGTAGGACGATCTTGCCGCCGGTGATCGTCTCGGTGCGCGTCATGGCGAACAGGCGTTTGTTGATTGCCGCCTCGATGCGGGCGGTCGGCAGTTCGCGCAGCAGTTGGCTGGTGATCGGGTCGCCCGGTCGCCAGGGCAGGTAGATGACGCCGGTGATCCGCACTTCCTCGGGGACGGCGAAGGTCTGCCGCTGGAGTCGGATGAGCACGCGGGTCGCGGTGGCTGTGTGCTCGATGTAGCGCCAGCGGCCGTCGATCGTCTCGTTCGCCTCAGAGTCGAGCTGCGCCTGCCGGTCGGCGTCCGTCACGGTCTGGTCGTTGTAGCCCAGGATCGCGTCGATCTGCTCGCTCGCGTCGTCGTCCCGCTCGCCGGGGAACCGGGATGCCAGGTGCCACCCGTCGGGCAGGTCGGCCGAGACGATCAGGCCGTCGTAGGACTGATCGCCCGGGCGTCGCGGGGATGCGGGCATATCCCGAGTGTAGCGAGTCTGTGAGTTATCTCAGATAGTTGCGGCTATCTGCGTGGTGGCATAGTCTCAAATATCCGCAACTGTCTTAGAGGCGTGGAAGGAGGTCGTGATGGGCGAGGGCGCTGAGGCCGTGGTGCAGACTGGGCCCGCGCCGCTGTTCTACTCCGAGGAGGAGACGGCGGCGCTGCTCGGCATCCACCGCACGACCCTGCGTGCTCTCGCCCTGTCCGGCCAAGCCCCGGTGGAGCCGATTCGGCTCACCCAGCACAAGCGCGTCTACCGGCGCATCGACGTGGAGCGCCTGGCGGGGGTGGTCGAGTGATCGAGACGCGCTCGACGAAGGCGGGCAAGACCTACTACCTCGTCCGGGTGAAGTCCGGCCGCAAGCTCGTGGCGTCCAAGTCGTTCGACACCAAGCGCGAGGCCGAGACGTGGGAGCGCAAGCAGAAGCACCTCATCGAGACGGGCCGGCCGCTTGCCCCCAAGCGGTCGTTCACGCTGGACGAGCTGGTGACGATGTTCCTGGCTGCGCGCGAGGGCGGCAACCCGCACACCGTCGATACCGACCGGAACGACCTCGCGGCGCTGCCGAAAGCGATGCTCGCCCGGCCGCTCGCCACGATCCAGGCCGACGACATTCGCGGCCACCTGCTCGCAGAGCTGCGCGGCGGGAAGAAGCCCTCGACGGTCGCGCGGGCCAGGACGACCCTGAGCGCCCTGTTCACCTACGCGGACGAGCAGGGGCTCCTGCACCAGCCCCATCCGGTGCGGACCATGAAGAAGGTGCCCGAACTGAGCATCGTCGTCCAGCGCGCGGTCAGCCCGAACGAGATTCCCTCGCCGCACCGGGTGGCCGCGGTGCTCGCCGTCCTGCGCGAGCGGCGGAGCGATATAGCCGACGTGTTCGAGTTCATGTCGCTGACCGGCGTGCGCTGGGGCGAGGTCCCCGCGATCCGCGTCCACTGGCTCTCCGAGATTCCGCTGCCCCAGCTCCATGTCGAGCGGTCCCACTCGGACGGGTACGACGAGAAGGCTCCGAAGTCCTGGCGCGGCACCCGCCCGGTGCCCCTGTCCCCGCGCGCGCTGGCGATCTTCCGCCCGTACGCCGCCGGCAAGTCCGCAGACGACTACCTGTTCACCAACCAGCAGGGCGGGCAGCTCTCTGTGGGCGTCGCCCGCAAGTTCCCGCTCGGCTTCCGCCGCCACGCGCTGCGGCACTACGCCGCCTCGACCTGGCTGCGGCTCGGCACGCCCGTCCACGAGGTCGCCGAGTACCTGGGCGACGAGGCGCGCACCGTGCTCGCGGTCTACGCGCACGTCCTCGGGGAAGGCCAGCGCCGCGACCACATCCGCCGCCTGGCCGCCGCTGAGAGCTTCGGCGTCGATGGGGGTCACCTGGGGGTCACCCAGCGCGGCCCGAGCCTCGGACGCTGACCTCGACGCCTCCCGGCGAGCCGCAAGAGACGGGCTCTAGCCAGGGATTTTGGCGGAGACGGCGGGATTTGAACCCGCGGTCCCCGTGAGGGGACTCCACCTTAGCAGGGTGGTGCACTCGACCGGACTATGCGACGTCTCCAAGTACCGCGACAGTCTATACGGCTCGGACGGTGAGCGAGCACTGGGATCCGGTCATCCGAGCGACCGTCGGAGCGCCGCCCCCGGAGTGACCCGCCGACGACACCGAGCCGGCGTCAGTCGTTGACGACGGTGCAGCTGTAGTCGGCCGCCGACTGGCCCGAGATGCCGCCCATGACGGGCAGACCCTCGTTGTCGACGGTGGGCTCCTGGACGGGCGCGTTCGGGTCGGCCGTCGAGCCGCGGTCGTCGCCGACCGCCTCGAGGACGAACGGCTGGTCCGCGCGCACGAGGTCGAACATCGGGTCCGCGAGGCTGTGGTCAGGGATCACGTTGCCGTCGACGATGCCTGCGCCCGGGTACTGGATGAAGAGCACGCGCTCGAGCGGGATGTTCTTCAGCGAGAGGGCGATCTGGGCGATCATGTACGGATCCGCGAGCGAGGACGAGATCTGCATGAGGGGCTGCTCGCGCGTCGCGAGGTTGATCACGGTGTTCGCGAGGCCGATGAGCTTGACCGGGTCCTTGAGCGTGTCGCCCGACTTCAGCTTGCGGACGAGCGAGGACAGGTAGACCTGCTGTGAGCTCACCCGGCCGAGGTCGCTGCCGTCGCCGACGCCGTGACGCGAGCGGAGGAATGCCAGCGCCTCCCAGCCGGACAGCGCATAGGTCCCGGCCTCCGGCAGGTCGAGTCCGACCTCGTCGTCGTACATGGGGCCGTTGATGCAGACGTCGACGCCACCGATCGCATCGGCCATCTCGACGACGCCGAGGAATGTGATGAGACCCGCGAACTGGATCGGCAGGCCCGTGAAGTCCTCGACCGTCGCGACCGCGCACGCGAGTCCACCCTGCGACAGCGCGGTGTTGATCTTGTTCTCGTAGGTCCAGAGGTCTTCACAGCGACCCGAGATCGGCACCTGGAGGTCACGCGGGAAGCTCACGACGACCGCGTTGGACTGGTCCTGCGCGACGTGGATGAGGATGTTGACGTCGTTGAGCACGCCGCCCTCGTCCTCGCCGCCGTAGCCGTTCTGGCCTTCACGAGTGTCGGATCCGACGATGAGCATGTTGTAGCCGCCCTCGATCGCACCGAGGTCCGGCGGGGGCGGAGGCTGGTCGTTGATGACGACGGCCTGCGCGGCGATCTGCTTCTGCACCGAGCTGTAGGTCGCCGCCCCGACGAGGCCGCCGCTCACGAGGATGACGGCGAGCACCGAGGCGACGACGCCGAACGCGCGGCCAGTGCCGCCGTAGCGCCGCTGCCGCCCGTGACGCAGTGCAACGGCACGACCGGAGCGCCCGGTCGGTTCAATCTCGCTCATCGCGTCCTCTAGGTGGTCGGTCTACGGCGCTGCGCGGAGGGAGTGGGATTCGAACCCACGAGGCTCTCGCCTGCCGGTTTTCAAGACCGGATCCTTCGGCCGCTCGGACATCCCTCCAGGACACACGAGTCTACCTACGGACTCTCCCCGCCCACGCGAGGCTAGCGACGCTGGCTGAGAGGGCCCGGGACATTCGCCCCATATCCACAGCGTGTCGAGCACGGCGCGCCCTGGCGGCCGACGTCAGCGACTCAGGGGAGAGAGTCGAGCACGGGGACGAGGCCGTCCTCGTCGATCGATCCCGTGACCTCGCCCGCGGCGGCCCTCACCTCATCAGGGGCCTGACCCATTGCGACCGCACGACCGAGCGCGCCCGCCCACTCGAACATCTCGACGTCGTTGCGCCCATCGCCGACCGCGAGGAGTCGAGCCTGCGGTGCGCCGAGCCATTCGCGCACGCGCTCGAGCGCCGTCGCCTTGTTGACCCCGGCTGGCGCGATGTCGAGCCATGCGGTCCAGCCGATCGAGTAGCTCACCTTGTGCAGGCCCATGCCCTCGACGAGCTGGAGGAACTCCTCGATCTCGTGGTCGGGCGACACGACGACGACGCGTGTGACCTCGGCATCGAGGAGCTCGTCGAACTGCACCTGTCGCGCGTTGTCGAGATTCCAGTCGACCATGCCCTCCGTGTAGAGACGGCTCGCGTCGGGGAGTTCGACCATGAACCGGCCCGTGGGGAGGTGATCGCGGATCTGCTGGAGGACTTCGCGGGGGACGAATGTCTCGACATGCGCCCGCACATAATCGGGCGCCTCGGCCGCGAGGACCGGCCCCTCACGGCGCATCGTGACGGCGCCGTTCGCGCACACGACGTACTCGGATGTGATCCCGAGCGCCCGCATGATCGGCTCCGTCGTCATCCACGAGCGACCGGTCGCGAGCATGACCTCGTGCCCGCGCTCGACCGCACGCCGCACTGCCGCGGTCACTTCAGGGGAGAGGGTCTCGTCTTCGTGGAGGATCGTGCCGTCGACGTCGAGCGCGACGAGCCAGGGCTCGGCGGTCACGGAGCGACGGGGATGACGTCGGTGCCGAGGTACGGCTGGAGGGCGGCCGGGACGCGGACCGAGCCGTCGGCCTGCTGGTGCGTCTCGAGGATCGCGACGATCCAGCGCGTCGTGGCGAGCGTGCCGTTGAGCGTCGCGACGGGCGAGGTCCGACCGTCCTCGCCGCGAGCGCGTACACCGAGTCGGCGCGCCTGGAATGTCGTGCAGTTGCTCGTCGAGGTGAGCTCGCGGAAGGTGCCCTGGGTGGGGACCCACGCCTCGATGTCGTACTTGCGCGCCGCGGACGAGCCGAGGTCGCCAGCGGCGACATCGATGACGCGGTAGGCGAGCTCGCACGCCTGGAGCATGCGCTCCTGCATCTCCAGGAGCGTCAGGTGCTCCTGCTCCGCGACTGCCGGATCGGCGTAGCTGAACATCTCGAGCTTGTGGAACTGGTGCACGCGGAGGATGCCGCGGTTGTCCTTGCCCGCGGCGCCGGCCTCGCGGCGATAGCACGCCGACCAGCCCGCGTAGCGGATGGGACCCGCGGTCACGTCGATGATCTCGTCGGCGTGGTAGCCGGCGAGGGCGACCTCGCTCGTGCCCGTGAGGTAGAGCTCGTCGGCCGGCAGGTAGTAGATCTCATCGGAGTGCGCGCCGAGGAAGCCCGTGCCCTGCATGACTTCCGGCTTCACGAGCGTGGGCGTGATGAGCGGCTCGAATCCTGCCTCGATGGCGAAGTCGAGACCCATGCGCATGAGCGCGAGCTCGAGGCGAGCGCCCCAGCCGCGCAGGAAGTAGAAGCGGCTGCCCGAGACCTTGGTGCCACGGGCGATGTCGATCGAGCGCGTGAGCTCGCCGATCTCGACGTGGTCGCGCGGCTCGAAGTCGAAGGTCCTCGGCGTCCCCACCTCGCGGATGAGCGCCCAGTCGTCCTCGCCGCCTGCCGGGACGCCGTCGAGGACGACGTTGCCGATGCGCGCGATGAGGGAGGTGAATGCCTCCTCCGCGTCATTCGCGGCCTGCTGCGCGGCCTTGACGCGCGCGGCGAGCGACTGGGCCTCAGCGACGAGCGCGGCCTTGTCCTCCTTCGGCGCCTTCGCGACGAGCTTGGAGTGCGCGTTCTGCTCAGCGCGGAGCGTCTCGAATTCCGCGAGTGCGTTCCGGCGAGCGACATCCGCGGCCGCGGCCTCGTCGACGAGCTGTTCCGACTCGCCGCGAGCACGCTGCGAACGCTTCACGACGTCCGGATCGGTGCGGAGGAGCACTGGATCGATCACGCCGCCAAGCCTAGTCGCGGCATGCCGAACGACTGCCGAGCCGCAGGAGCGCGCGCTACGGTGTGCACGTGCAGCGCATGGCGGTGATCTTCCATCCGGGGAAGTCGCGGGTCGACGCGCTGAGGCGAGCGGTCGCGAGGGCCGCGAAGGAGGTCGGCTGGGCGGAGACCTCCTGGTACGAGACCGACCCCGACGACGCGGGTGCCTCGGCCACCCGGGCGGCGCTCGAATCCGGTGCCGATGTCGTCGCTGCCTCCGGTGGCGACGGGACGGTGCGCGCGGTCGCCGAGGTGCTCCGCGGCACGGACGTCCCGATGGCGATCATCCCTCGCGGGACGGGCAACCTCCTCGCTCGCAACCTCCACATCCCTCATGCGAACCTCGACCAGGCCGCGCGCATCGCCTTCGGCGGCACGACGCGTCGCATCGATGTCGGGGTCGCCAGTCTCAAGCGATCAGAGTCCGCCGAGGTCGAGGAGCACGTCTTCCTCGTCATGGCCGGGCTGGGGATCGACGCGGACATGGTGCGCAACACGGACTCGAATCTCAAGAAGGTCGTCGGCTGGCTCGCGTACGCCGATGCGATCGCGAAGTCGCTGCCGAGCTCCGAGGCATTCCGAGTCGCGTACCGGCTCGAGGGCCAGCCGCAGCGCAGCGCGGTCGTCCATTCGGTGCTCGCCGCGAACTGCGGCATCCTCCCGTCCGGCATCCGGCTCTTTCCCGAGGCGAGCCTCGACGACGGGCTCCTCGATATCGCGGCCATCCGGGCGCGCGGTCGCCTCGGCTGGCTCAAGGTGTGGAACACCGTGGTCGTCGAGAACGGCGTGCTGCGGCGCACCAAGTTCGGGCGCCGCATCGCCGGCTCGCGATCGGGCGCGGTCCGCGAGGTCATCTATCGGCAGACGAAGGGCGTGAGCTTCGCGCTCGGTCTGCCGGCGGCCTGTCAGCTCGACGGCGACGACTTCGGCGAGGTCATCGCGGCACGGGCATGGATCGATCCCGCGTCCCTCCTCATCAAGTCCCCTGAGGGCTGAATGCCATGGGTCGCCTCCCGGGGACCGACGCGCCACACTAGGCATATGCACGAGCGAGCTGGGACCCCGGCCACGCCGGACGACCTCATCGATGTCGACGCGCTTATCGCCGCGTACTACGACATCGACCCCGACCCGAGCGACCCCGCCCAGCGCGTCGTCTTCGGCACGAGCGGTCACCGCGGCTCCTCGCTCGACGGCGCGTTCAATGACGCGCATATCGCCGCCATCACGCAGGCGATCGTCGACTACCGCTCCAGCCAGGGGATCGGCGGTCCGCTCTTCATCGGAGCCGACACCCACGCACTCTCCGAGCCCGCCGAGCGCACTGCGCTCGAAGTCCTCGAGGCCAACGATGTGCGCGTGCTCGCATCGGGCGGCCACTACGTCCCGACGCCCGCGGTGTCGCGCGCGATCATCGACCACAACCAGGCGGGCGTCGCCGGGGTCGCTGACGGCATCGTCGTCACGCCATCGCACAACCCGCCGCGTGACGGCGGCTTCAAGTACAACCCGCCGCACGGCGGGCCCGCCGATGCCGATGTGACCGCGTGGATCGCGGCGCGGGCCAACGAGCTCCTCGAGGGCCGGAACGCCGGGGTGCTGCGCTCGGCGAACCCGCATCCAGCCGTATATGACTTTCTCGGCATGTACGTCAGCGCGCTCGATGACGCCATCGATCTGGATGCGATCCGCGGCGCCGGGATCCGCATCGGAGCCGACCCGCTCGGCGGTGCGAGCGTCGAGTACTGGGCCGCGATCCGCGACAGACTCGGCCTCGATGTGACGGTCGTGAACCCGAGGGTCGACCCCGCGTGGTCCTTCATGACCCTCGACTGGGACGGGCGCATCCGCATGGATCCCTCGTCTCCCTCAGCGATGGCCTCGCTCATCGCGCGCAGGCACGACTTCGACATCCTCACCGGCAACGATGCCGACGCCGACCGTCACGGGATTGTCACGCCGGACGGCGGGCTCATGAATCCGAACCACTACCTCGCCGTGGCGATCGAGTACCTCTACTCGCACCGCGTGAAGTGGCGAGAGGACGCCGCGGTCGGCAAGACCCTCGTCTCGTCGTCAATGATCGACCGCGTCGCGGCATCGCTCGGACGGCGCCTCGATGAGGTGCCGGTCGGCTTCAAATGGTTCGTCTCCGGACTCTCCGATGGCTCCGTCGCATTCGGCGGTGAGGAGTCGGCCGGCGCTTCATTCCTCAAGCGGAATGGAACGGTCTGGACCACCGACAAGGACGGTATCCTGCTCGCGCTGCTCGCGTCCGAGATCCTCGCGGTGACCGGGCAGTCGCCGTCGCAGCGGTACAGGGAGCTCACCGAGGCATTCGGGGATCCGGCGTATGCCCGCGTCGACGCCCCTGCGACGAAGGCCCAGAAGGCGCGGCTGGCGGAGCTGTCGCCAAGCGATGTGACGGCGACTGAGCTCGCCGGCGAGCGCGTCCTCGGCGCGATCACGACCGCGCCCGGCAACGGCGCGCCCATCGGCGGCCTCAAGGTCATGACGGAGTCCGCGTGGTTCGCCGCGCGGCCGAGCGGGACCGAGGACGTCTACAAGATCTACGCCGAGTCGTTCAGGGGAGCCGAGCACCTCTCGCTTGTGCAGGATGAGGCGAAGCGCCTCGTCGACGCGGCGCTCGGCTCGGAGTGACCGGGGCTGTCTCGGAGGCCAGGCTTCAGAGGTAGCCCGGCGCGGGCTCGAGGTTGAAGTACTCCTCGAGCGTCGCGATCCCGCGGTCGTGCATGTCGGTCGCGACGTCCACACCGACGTAGCGGAGGTGCCACGGCTCCCAGATGTAGCCGGTGATCGATTCGCCGCCGCGCGGATAGCGGACGATGAAGCCGAAGCGGTGCGCATTGGCCTCGACCCACAGGCCGTCTGGCATGTCGCCGAAGCACTGCTCGCTCGAGCACCCCGCCTCGGCCGCAGCCCAGGTCGAGATGTCCATCGCGAGACCGGTCTGGTGCTCGCTGTGACCAGCCCGAGCGCTGTACGTGTCGGCCACGGCCTCGCCGTCGGCCGCGGCGTACCGCCCGTAGAGGTCGACCTGGTTCCAGTAGCTGCGGTACGCGCTGTCCGTGATGAGCTCGCTGCCGGTCTCCGCGATCATCGCGGCGTTCATCGCCTCGATCGCGGCCGCGGTCTCGGGCCGCACCCACGGCTCGTTCCAGTGCGTCGCGATGCCCGCGAGGACGAGGTCCGGCTCGTAGTCGACGGGGTTGAGCGCGCGGTGCTTGTTGACGACGACGATGACGGTCCGAGGGTCGTCGATCGCGCCCGGCGGGGGCCATGCTTCGGTCGTCGGCTCGCTCGGCTCACTCGATTCTGACGGCTGAGGGTCCGCGGGCAGGGCGTCCGTCGATGGCGACTCGCCTGGGACTTCGGCGGTCTCTGACGGGCTCGCGGAGGCATTCGGGGTGGGGGAATGCGTCGGGTCGGCGCTCGCCGTCCCTGGCGCTGACTGCGTGGGGCCCGGCAGCGTCACGGCGCCGGAATCCCCGCACGCGGTGAGCCCGAGCAAGCCCGCGATGCTCAATCCGAGGACGGCGACAGGTCGACTCCAGGCCATGACTTCGAGCCTACGTGCACATGCTCGTGCGCAGTTGACAGACGCGAATTTGAGGACGTATGGTGGGCGCGCCGCCGTGAGAGCGCTCCCACGAATGGTCATGAGAGCGCTCCCACCACTACGGCGGCGCACCACAACGAATGCCCACTTCCCACGCACACAAAGGAGTGACGTGATGCTTTCACGACGCACTACCGCCGCAGCCATCGCAGGCACCGCGGCCGTGGCCCTCGTTCTCACCGGCTGCGCCGGCGGGAGCAGCGAGCCCACGAGCAGCCCCACCTCGTCATCCGCACCGTCCGACGAGAAGATCACCCTCACGGTCGCGACGTTCAACAACTTCGGCTACACCGACGAGCTCCTCGCCCAGTACACCGAGCTGCACCCGAACATCACGGTCGAGCACACGATCGCTGCGACGAGCAACGACGCGCGCTCCAACTACTTCACCAAGCTCGGCGCAGGCTCCGGCCTCGCCGACGTCGAGGCGGTGGAGATCGACTGGTTCGCCGAGCTCATGCAGTACTCCGACAAGCTCTACGACCTCTCCGACCCGTCGGTGGATGGTCGCTGGCTCGACTGGAAGACCGCGGCGGCGACCGACGCCGACGGCCGCCTCGTCGCATACGGCACCGACATCGGCCCCGAGGGGATCTGCTACCGCACCGACCTCTTCGAGGCGGCTGGCCTCCCGACCGACCCCGACGCGGTCGCCGAGCTCCTCACGGGCGGCTGGGACACCTACTTCGAGGTCGGCGCAGAGTACGTCGCCAAGACGGGCAAGGCGTGGTTCGACTCCGCCGCGGCGACCTACCAGGGCATCGTCAACCAGATCGACGCCGCCTACGAGGACCCGCAGACCGGCGCCGTCATCGCCACCGAGAACCCTGAGGTCCGCGAGGCCTACGACACGGTCCTCGAGGCGAGCGCGACGCAGTCCGCACACCTCTCGCAGTGGAGCCCGGACTGGGCCGCTGGCCAGGCGAACGGCGACTACGCCACGATGCTCTGCCCCGGCTGGATGCTCGGTGTCATCTCGGGCAACGCGCCCGACGTCACGACCTGGCGCGTCGCGGACGCCTTCCCCGGCGGCGGCGGCAACTGGGGTGGCTCGTACCTGACCGTCCCGGCTCAGGGTGCGCACCTCGAGGAGGCCAAGGCGCTCGCCAACTGGCTCACCTCGCCCGAGGTTCAGCTCCAGGCCTTCCTCGAGGCCGGCACGTTCCCGAGCCAGGTGGCGCTCTACACCGATGACGCGCTGCTCGACGCGACCAACGAGTTCTTCGGCAACCAGGCCGTGGGCGGCATCTTCGCCAACCGCGCCGACGCCGTGACGGTCGCGCCCTTCAAGGGTCCGAAGTACTTCGCCATCAACGACGCGATGGTCCAGGCCCTCGGTCGAGTCGACATCGACAAGACCGACGACGCCGAGTCCTCGTGGGCGAAGTTCGTCTCTGACGTTCAGGCGATCGGCTAGTCGACACTGAACTGGTGGCCGGGTCGGTTGAGTCCGGCCCGGCCACCACTGTGAACGCACGTAGAGGGGCAGGACATGGCTAGGACTATGACGGGGGAGCGCCCGGTCAGGCGACTCGGCTTCACCCAGAAGATGAACCGCTGGGACGTGAAGGTCTCGCCGTACCTCTACATCTCGCCGTTCTTCATCCTCTTCATCATCACGGGGCTCTTCCCGCTCCTCTACACCGCCTACGTCTCCATGCACGAGTGGAGCCTCATCGGCGGTCAGGGCGACTTCGTCGGCGTCGACAACTTCGCCTTCACCCTCGCGAACCCGATCTTCTGGACCGCGCTGCGGAACACGATCAGCATCTTCCTGCTGTCGAGCATCCCCCAGCTCATCATCGCGATCACGATCGCCGCGGTCCTCGACACCAACCTCCGGGCGAAGACCTTCTGGCGCATGGGCGTCCTCGTGCCCTACGTGCTGACGCCGGTCGCCGTCTCCCTCCTCTTCTCCTTCATGTACGCGGACCAGCTCGGCGTCGTGAACAACCTGCTCACGACGATCGGCCTCCCAGCCGTCCCGTGGCACTCCGACTCCTTCGCGAGCCACGTCGCGATCGCCTCGATGGTCAACTACCGCTGGACGGGCTACAACACGCTCATCTTCCTCGCGGCGATGCAGGCGATCCCGCGCGACTACCACGAGGCCGCGATGATCGACGGCGCGGGCCCCGTCCGCCGCTTCTTCTCCATCACGATCCCGAGCCTCCGCCCCACGATCATCTTCGTCGCCCTCACCTCGACCATCGGCGGACTGCAGATCTTCGACGAGCCGACCCTCTATGACCAGTACGGTCGCGGCGGCAACGACAAGCAGTGGCTCACGCTCACGATGCTCATCCAGAACACGGGCTGGCGAGAGAACGGCAACTTCGGGCGCGCCGCGGCGATCGCCTGGCTACTCTTCGTGATCATCGTCGTCATCGCGCTCATCAACTTCGCCATCACGAGGACCATCTCGAGAGTCGATGCGACTCGAATGCCCGGCGCCAAGAAGAAGGGAGTGGCGCGATGACCGCGACGACCTCCACCCCGACGTCGCAGAACGCGGCGCGACGCCGCCGCACCCGCAGGTACAGCGCGACGGGACGGACCGGCTTCGGCGGCTACGCCTACCTTGTCCTCGTCCTCCTCATCGCGGCGTACCCGCTCTGGTACGCCTTCACAATCGCGACGGGCGACGCTCAGACGATCACGAAGCGCGAGCTGTGGATCTGGCCCGGCGAGAACTTCTTCTACAACGTCGGTCGCGTCCTCGACAACACGGCTGTGGACTTCTGGAACGCGCTGTGGAACAGCATCGTCGTGTCGACGACCGTGTCGTTCTTCGTCGTCCTCTTCTCGACGCTCGCTGGCTTCGCATTCGCCCGCCTCAACTTCCGCGGCAAGCGCGGCCTGCTCGTCTTCGTCATCGCGACGATGGCCGTCCCGACGCAGCTCGCCGTCGTCCCGCTGTACATCGTCATGGCGAACCTCCAGCTCGCCGGCACCGTCTGGGCCGTCATCATCCCGGCGCTTACGAGCGCGTTCGGCGTCTTCTGGATGACGCAGTACCTCGAGCAGACGCTGCCCTACGAGCTCATCGAGGCTGCGCGCGTCGATGGCGCGAGCATGTGGCGCGTCTTCTGGCACGTCGGCCTGCCCGCCGCGCGGCCCGCCGCGGCGATGCTCGCGCTCTTCACGTTCATCCAGACGTGGACGAACTTCTTCTGGCCGTTCATCGTGCTCGACAAGGACTCGAGGACCCTCCCGGTCGCCATGCAGGCGCTCGCGAACAACTTCTTCGACGACTACTCGCTCATCATGGCCGGCGTCATCCTGTCCGTCATCCCCCTGCTGCTCCTCTTCGCCCTGGCCGGCAAGCAGCTCGTCGCGGGCATCATGGCCGGGGCTGTGAAGGGCTGACGTATGTCTCGTTTCCCCGCTGAATTCATCTGGGGTTCTGCGACTGCCGCAGCGCAGATCGAAGGCGCCGCGCTCGAGGACGGCAAGTCCTTCTCGGTCTGGGACGCCTTCTCGCGAGTGCCCGGCGCCGTCGCGCGCGGTGACAACCCGGACCGCGCCGTCGACCACTACCACCGGTACCGCGAAGACGTCGCGATCATGAAGGAGCTCGGCCTCGACGCCTACCGCTTCTCGATCAGCTGGCCACGCGTCAAGCCCGACGACGCTCGCCCCAACCCGGCCGGACTCGACTTCTACAGCCGACTCGTCGACGCGCTCCTCGAGGCCGAGATCCTCCCGTGGCTCACGCTCTACCACTGGGATCTCCCCCAGGCCCTGCAGGAGCGGGACGGCTGGGCCAATCGCGAGACGGCGGAGCGATTCGCCGAATACGCGGAGCTCGTCCACGGCACCCTCGGCGACCGCGTCCAGCACTGGACGACGTTCAACGAGCCGTGGTGCTCCTCGATGCTCGGCTACGCGAGCGGGGAGCACGCGCCCGGCATCCGTGACCCGCAGCAGGCATTCGCCGCCCTCCACCACCAGCACCTCGGTCACGGCCTCGCGGTGCGCCGTCTGCGCGAACTCGGTGCCGAGCACCTCGGCATCACGCTCAACCTCACGAATGCCGTGCCCGCTGACCCGACGGACCCCGCGGACCTCGACGCCGCCCGACGCATCGACGGTCTCTTCAACCGCATGTATCTCGACCCGATCCTGCGCGGGAGCTACCCGGCGGACATCCTCGAGGATCTCGCCGCGGCCGGGTACTCGGTGCCGATCCAGGACGGGGACCTCGAGATCATCTCGCAGCCGATCGACTTCCTCGGGGTGAACCACTACCACGACGACGCCGTGAGCGGTCATCCGCAGGAGAACCTCAGCACGGCCCCGCCGGACCGCGAGTACGCCTCGCCATTCCCCGGCTCGGAGTTCGTGACCTTCCCGCCGCGTGGTCTCCCGCAGACCATCATGGGCTGGGAGGTCCACCCGCGCGGCATGACGAACCTGCTCGTGCGGCTCGGCAAGGAGTACGACAACATGCCCCCGCTCTACGTCACCGAGAACGGCGCGGCGTATGCGGATGTCGTGTCCGAGGACGGGGCGATCCACGACGTCGAGCGCTGGAACTTCATCCGCGATCACATCCAGTCGGTCGCCGACGCGATCGCGGAGGGTGCCGACGTCCGCGGATACTTCGTGTGGTCGCTCCTCGACAACTTCGAGTGGGCCTGGGGCTACGACATGCGATTCGGCATCGTGCGGGTCGATTACGACACGTTCGTGCGGACGGTGAAGGATAGTGGTCACGCCTACGCTGCTCTCATCGCGCAGGAGACCGCCTCGCGCGGTTGATCTCATCTCGGATCCGGGGGAGGAACATCCGTTGGTCGATGTCCGCATGAACGGCGAGCGCACTGCGCCGACGCTCGAGGCGGTCGCGGAGCGAGCCGGCGTCTCTCGGTCGACCGTGTCGCGTGTCATCAACGGATCGCCGAAGGTCACACCCGAGGCACGCCGGGCCGTCGAGAGCGCCATCGCAGAGCTCGGCTACGTGCCGAATCTCGCGGCGAGGAGTCTCGCGAGCCGCCGATCGCACTCGATCGCACTCGTCATCCCCGAGGACACATCGCGGTTCTTCTCCGACCCGTACTTCGCGGAGGTCATCGAAGGCGTCGCGGAGTACCTCGCGCGGAGCCCCTACACGCTGACCCTCCTCGTGGCGTCGGAGACCGACCCCGGCCGGACCAGCCGATACCTCCAGGGCGGCGGCGTCGACGGCGCGCTCGTCCTGTCGACGCACCGTGATGACCGCTCCTACGTCGCGCTCGCCGGCCGCATCCCGCTCGTCTTCAGCGGTCGCCCCATGAGCCCGCACGGTGATGATGCCGTCATCGTCGACGTGGACAACGCGGCGGCTGGACGGATCGCGACGCAGGTCCTCGTCGATCGCGGTCGGCGCAACATCGCGACGATCGCCGGTCCGCAGGACATGGCCGCCGGCATCGATCGTCTCGCCGGGTGGCGCGAGGCGCTCGAGGCAGCCGGGCTCACACCCGGCGTGGTGGAGGAGGGCGACTTCACGCCGTCCGGCGGTGCCGCCGCCATCGTGAGGCTGCTCGACCGCGATCCGACGATCGATGGGCTCTTCGTCGCCTCGGCACAGATGGCCTCGGGTGCGCTCGAGATCATGAAGCAGCGCGGCATCGTCGTGCCTCGCGACGTCTCCGTCACCTCGATCGACAACGACCGCTTCGCCGCCGAGTCGGACCCGCCGCTCACGACGATCGAGCAGCCGACGCAGCTCCAGGGCCAGACGATCGCCGAGACGCTCGTGCGCCTCATCGAGGGTCGGCCGATCGAGCGGGTGAAGATCCTCGACGTCACCCTCATCGAACGCGAGTCGGTCTAGGCATTCCGAATCCCGCGGCTCGGCTCACTCCCGCAGCTCGCGTCCTAGGGGAGGCGCTCGATCCACTCGCGGGTGCGGAACTTCGATTCGGCGAGCGCCTCTGCCTCGATGATCTCCGCGGGCAGCAGTTCGTCGTCGACGAGTCCATGCCGCTCGCGGAATACTTCGATCATGCGGTCGATGATGTCGTCGCGACCGAGCCCTGTCTGGGCGCGGAGCGGGTCGACGCGCTTGGCCGCTGACGTGATGCCCTTGTCGCTGATCTTGTCGCGACCGATCCGGAGCACCTCGGCCATGCGCTCACCGTCCATGTCGTAGGCGAGCGTCGCGTGGTGGAGGAGCGCACCCCCCGCGAGGCGCTTCTGCGCGGCGCCGCCGATCTTCCCGATCGGGCTCGAGATGTCGTTGAGCGGCTGGTAGGTCGCATCGATGCCGAGCGTCTGCAGCGCTTCGACCGCCCAGTCGTCGAGGAAGGCGTAGGAGTCAGGGAAGCTCATCCCCTGTACGAGCTCGACGGGGGCCGTGATCGAGTACACGATGACCGAGCCCGCCTCCATGAACATCGCACCGCCGCCGGAGATGCGGCGGACGATCGGTATGCCGTAGCGCTCCGCGGCCTCGAGATCGACCTCGTTTCGCACCGACTGGAAGCTGCCCAGGATGATCGCGGATGAGTCCCACTCCCAGAAGCGCAGCGTCGGGGCCCTCAGGCCGGCGGCGACCCGTTCGGTGAGGACCTGGTCGAGCGCGACCTGCACGTACGGATCGAGCGCGGGGCCGCGCACGAGCCGCCACGGGTAGTCGTTCCAGTGGCTCGCGCCGCTCAGCGCCCGCCTGACCGCGATGGCGATCGCGTCCGGGGAGGTGCCGACGAGCGCGGCGTCCTTGGGGAGGGCGGCGCGAATCTGGGCCGCGATGTGCTCCGCCGAGGAATCGGCGGGAATCCCGATGAGCGCGTCGTTGATGACGTCGAGGACCGAGTCGGGCTCGAGGAAGAAGTCCCCCGTGACACTCGCGCTGCTGATGCGACCGTCCACGACATCGAGGTCGACGACGGTGAGCTTGCCACCTTTGGCCTTGTACTTCGCATGCGCCATCGTTCAAGCCTAATCACGGGGTCGCGGACGGGCAGGGTCGGGTATCCCGCCCGTCCGCGAGCGCCGTCAGCTCACGCGACCTGGCGAGCGTGCTGCACGCGCGTGATGAGCAGGTCGAATGCCGCGAGGTAGCCGCGGAGGAAGTCGGCGGTCGACTCGACGGTCACGGTGCCGTCCTCGGCGATGAGACCGGGGGTCACCTGGATGAAGCCCTCGGGCTGGCCGAGCGCGATCGCGTTGTAGTGGCCGAGGATCGCGCGGAGGTGCTGCTGCGCGGCCGCGGTCGCGAGCGGGCCGACGGAGGCGCCGATGATGGCGGTCGGCTTGCCGTTGAACGAGGCCTGGCCGTACGGGCGGGCTGACCAGTCGAGCGCGTTCTTGAGGACGCCGGGGATCGAGCGGCTGTACTCGGGCGTGACGATGATGACGCCATCGACGTCGGCGATCGCCTGCTTGTAGTCGAGTGCGGCCTGCGGGAATGCACCATCGAGGTCGGGGGAGTAGAACGGCAGGTCCTTGATGGGGATCTCGACGAGCGTCGTGCCCTCAGGGGCGAGCTTCTCGAGTGCCTTGGCGAGCTGGCGGTTGATCGAGGTGCTCGAGATGCTGCCGACGATGTATCCGATGGTGCGAGTCACGATGTGCTGTTGTCCTTCTGTCTGGGCCCTGTGCTGCGGGCCGTGCGTCCGGCGCAACGGAACGGACGGACCGCCTATTCCCAGGCCCGCCGAAGACTCAGCAGATCCCTAAGAACACCTCAAGGATGCGATGCTGCGACGCGCGCGTCGATGAACGCGATCACGTCGTCGAGGACGGCGTCGCGATTCGTCTCGTTGAAGACCTCGTGCCGCGCGCCGGGGTAGATGATGGCGGTGACGTCGGTGAATCCTGAGCGCTCCACATAGGCGCCCGCGAGCTTCGCGACGGATTGCTCGCCGCCGAAGGTGTCATCAGAGCCCGCGACGAGGAGGAGCGGCACGTCTCGTTCCGCCGCGAGGCGCTTGCGCGGCGCACCCAGGAGGCGAAGCGTGTCAGGCAGGCCGAAGAGCTTGAGCGCGGTCGCCGCGAACATGAGCGGATCAGCCGCGGCGGCCTGGACCGTCGCAGGGTCCCGACTGAGCCATTCATAGCCGGTCGTGCCCAGGTGGGAGTGCTTGGCGTTGAGGTTGCCGCCGTTCATGCCCGTGATCGAGCGATACGCGGACCCGGAGAGCACGACGGCGTCGTACGGCCGCGGGTCCTCGTTGAGGAGGATCTGGGCGAGGAGCGAGCCCCAGGAGTGTCCGAGCATGATGAACGGAATGCCGGGGTGCGCCTCACGCGCGAGCTCGCCGACGCGGCGAGTCGCTGCGACGGTCGCGCGGTGACCGCCGGGACCGAGCCGCCCGAGCCTCGTGCGATCGCCCGCGTACTGCTCCATCCCCGTCATGCCGTGACCGCGGTGGTCGTCAGCCCATACCGTGTAGCCGTTCGCGACGAGCGCGGCGGCCACATGCTCGTATCGCGCCGCATGCTCGCCGAGGCCGTGAAGGATGTGGACGACGCCGCGCGGCTGCGGTGCATCCCACACCAGGTAGTGGATGCGCACGCCATAGGCATCCTCGAAGACTTCCTCATGACGAGTCGACATCGATGGCTCCCGTCTGCCGTTCGCAATGCTAGCCGCCGGCCAGCCGCGGGTCATGCCTCGCGCGTGATCTCGACCGTGACGAAGAGCTTGGACCCGAACGGTCCTGCGTAGACGCCGCGGAGCGGCGGGACATCGTTGTAGTCCCGCCCGCGACCGACGTGGACGTGCCGGTCCCCGATCTCGATGCTGTTCGTCGGGTCGAAGCCGTGCCAGCCCGGGCCCGCGTACCACTCGACCCAGGCGTGGGATTCACCCGCGACGGTCTCTCCGATCTCGGCATCGGGCTTGGGGTGCAGATACCCGGACACGTAGCGCGCCGGAATGCCGACGGACCGGAGCGCCCCGATCGCAAGGTGCGCGATGTCCTGGCAGACACCCTTGCGGTGATCCCACGCATCAGCGGCCGAGGAGTGGACTCCGGTGACGCCCTGGACGTACTCGACGGCGTCGCCGATCGCGAGGCAGATGTCGAATGCCGCAGCCATGGGATCGGGGGAGCGGCCCGCGATCTCGCGCGCGAGCGCCGCGACCTCCTCCGGCGGTGCGGTCAGTCGCGTCTCGGCGAGCTGCTCGACCGTGGCGGTCGTGTCATCGGTCGCGTCCGCGAGCTCGGCCCACGAGATCGTCTCTCGCGGCAGCGGCCTCGGCCGGACCTCGACGACCGAGTTCGCGGTGATCGACAGCTCGCGGTGCGGGGTGAGGATCTCGAAGGACGCCACGCGCGTGCCCCAGTAGTCGACGTAGTTGTGGTGCGCGTTGACAGGGGAGATGTCGAGGTGGGAGGCGATCACGAGCTGGCCGTCGAAGCTCACAGGGAGCATTCGCGCCTCGTTGTACGACGCGGTCGCGTCGCCGCCGTATGTGAAGCCCGTCTTGTGGGTGATCCGGAGTCGATTCATGTCGTCTCCCCCACCCACATGGGCGTGGCATTCGTCGGGAAGTACCGCTGTCGCACGGCCTCGCTCGCGGAGCTCGTCGCGGCCTGGACGCGCTCCATGTAGCCGGTGAGGTCCTCGAGGATCTCGGCGATCGGCCGGTACTCGAGCTCGGAGCGGATCTGACCGAGGATGCGCAGCGCCTGGTCCGAGTATCCGATTCGGCCGTCCGACGTCGGCTCCAGCTCGCGCAGGCACGACTCGGCGCGGAGCACCGCGAAGAGGATCGAGCGCGGGAAGAGCCGGTCGAGGAGGAGGAATTCAGCGGCATTCCTGGTGGAGGGCATGCCGCGATACGTCTTGAGATACGCCTCGTAGGCGCCGACCGAGCGGAGGATCGTCGTCCACGATGGGCCGCTCGCCTCGGTGAGGGAGCGCGTCGCGAGCAGTCGCGCGGTCATGTCGGCGCGCTCGATCGAGCGCCCGAGCGTGAAGAAGCGCCACGCGTCGTCACGCGAGGTCGAGGACTCGATGATGCCGATCGCGAGCGCCGAGCGCTCGCGCACCCAGCCGAAGAACTCGTGCGTCTTCTCACTCGGCACCCGACGCGGCATGAGCGCACGGGTGGTGTTGAGGCATTCCCACAGCTCGCTGTTGACGATCTCTCTCGCCCGCCTGGCGTTCTCGCGGGCTGCCGTGAGCGAGTAGGCGATCGATGCGGCCTCGTTGCGGTCGACCGCGAGGATCTCGAGGATGGCCTCGCGCGTCAGCGGGCGGTCCGGCGCGGTGGTCCCCATGACGGACAGGAGCGCGCGACAGGCGGCGTCCTCCTCGATCCAGGGGTCCTCGAGGAGGAGCTGGAGATGGACGTCGAGGATGCGGGCCGTGCCGTCGGAGCGCTCGATGTACCGACCGATCCAGAAGAGCGATTCTGCGATTCGCGAGAGCACTACTGCTGCCCTCCCCACTGCTGCTGCTGCTCGTACTGGTCGTGCTGCTGGGCGGGCAGCTCGACCGTCGAGACCTCGTCGGCGACATCGATCGGCGGGTTGTCGATGTCGATGAGGGGGATGGAGGTCGTGGCGGTCGCCTGGTCGGCGACGAGGCCCTGGATCGAGTGGCGCTGGACGTGCAGCGGCTCGTGCCCGACCACCCACGTGTCCTTGGAGCCGCCGCCCTGCGAGGAGTTCACGACGAGCTGGCCGGCGGGGAGCGCGACACGCGTGAGGCCTCCGGGGAGGACCCACACGTCGCTGCCGTCGTTGACGGCGAAGGGCCGGAGGTCGGCGTGCCTCGGCTGCATGCCCTCCTCGACGAGTGTCGGGATCGTCGAGAGCTGCACGACGGGCTGGGCGATCCAGCCGCGCGGATCGGCGACGAGACTCGCCTTGAGCGCGTCGAGCTCGGCGCGCGAGGCGTCGGGGCCAACCACGAGTCCTTTGCCACCCGAGCCGTCGACAGGCTTCACGACGAGCTCGTCGAGTCGGTCGAGCACCTCCTCGAGTGCGCCGGGCTCCTCGAGTCGCCACGTCGTGACGTTCTGGATGATCGGCTCCTCGCTCAGGTAGTACCGGATGAGGTCGGGCATGTAGGTGTAGACGAGCTTGTCGTCGGCCACGCCGTTGCCGACCGCGTTCGCGATCGTGACGTTGCCGAGTCGCGCGGCGAGCATGAGCCCCGGCGAGCCGAGGACGGAGTCGGCGCGGAAGCTCAGCGGGTCGAGGAACTCGTCGTCGACTCGGCGATAGATGACGTCGACGCGCTTCGGTCCAGCGGTCGTGCGCATCCAGACGCGCCCGCCTGAGCAGAAGAGGTCGCGGCCCTCCACGAGCTCGACGCCCATGAGGCGCGCGAGGAGCGTGTGCTCGAAGTAGGCCGAGTTGTAGACGCCGGGGGTGAGCACGACCACGGTCGGATCGTCGATGCCGCTCGGCGCGCTCGCGCGGAGCGCGTTAAGGAGTCGCGACGGGTAGTCGCCGACCGGCTGGACCCGCATCGAGACGAAGAGCTCGGGGAGCGTCTGCGCCATGACGCGGCGATTCGAGATGACGTAGGAGACACCGGACGGAACGCGGACGTTGTCCTCGAGGACGCGCCACGTCGCCTGCTCGTCGCGGATGAGGTCGATGCCGGAGACCTGGATGCGGACGCCATTGGCGGGGACGATGCCCGCTGCCTCGCGATGGAAGTGACTGCTCGAGGTGATGAGCCGCGCCGGGATGACGCCGTCGCGCACCGCGCGCTGAGGTCCATAGACGTCGGCGAGGAATGCCTCGAGCGCCCGGACGCGCTGCTGTACGCCGGCTTCGACCTCGAGCCACTCGCTCCGCTCGATGACGCGAGGCACGGCATCGAGCGGGAAGGGGCGCTCCTCACCGGCGAAGTCGAAGGTGACGCCCTGGGCGAGATACGAGCTCGCCAGCGCCTCGGTGCGGCCGCGGATCTCGGCGGTGCTCATGCGGGCGAGCGCGGCATGGATCTCGGCGTATGGCGCGCGCACCTTGCCGTCCGCGGCGAACATCTCGTCCCAGGGCGTGCCGCCGGGGCGCGACACCGAGTTGGCGCCATAGCCCTCGAAGACGTCCGCCATGCAGGAAGCCTAGGTGCCGAAGTGTTGCACCGGTATTGCGCCGGTGTTTCGCTTCACGCCGGACCTCGGCGGTCCGGCCCCGCGGGACCTTCGGTGCCCTCGTCGGTCGGTCGACCACCGGCATTCGGGAGCTCGTCCTCGGTGATCTCGTCGAGCTCGCCGATGGGCGTCGACTCGGCGACCTCATCCGAGAACTCCTCCGGCTCGACGATGCGCTGCACGGGGATCGAGCGCGTCGCGGCGACCTCGAAGCCCCAGCGGGAGCCTCGCGCACGCTGGACCCTGCCCGACGAGAGGTACCACGTGAGGCCGATCGCGGCGCCGACGAAGCCCGCGATCGCCGCGACGACGATCGCCGCGCGCGCACCGAACGACTCGGCGATCCACCCGACGATGGGCGCGCCGATCGGGGTGCCGCCCATGAGGATCGCGATGTACAGCGCCATGACACGGCCGCGGAGCGACGGCGCAGTCGTCGTCTGCACGTAGCCGTTCGCGGTCGTGAGGAATGTCACGAGGCTGAATCCGGCGAAGACGATGACGACCGCATAGCCCGCATACGTCGGCATGAAGGATGAGACGAGCGAGGCGACGCCGAAGCCGAGGGCCGCCACCACGACGACCCTGAGCCGCGCCTTGGCGCGCCTCGCCGCGAGGAGCGCTCCTGCGAGCGAGCCGACCGCGAACATCGAGGTCAGGAGGCCGAAGCCGTCGGCATCCATGCCGAACTCGAGCGCCATCGTCGAGGCGTAGATGGGGAAGTTCATGCCGAACGCGCCGATGATGAAGACCATCGCGAAGAGGATGGCGAGGTCGGGGCGCTTCACGAGGTAGCGGAAGCCGTCGGCGAGCTTCGCGCCCCGGTCGGCTTTCGCCTGCGGCGACAGCTCCGCGACGTGGATGAGCAGGAGCGCCACGATCGTCGCGAAGAACGACAGCGCGTTGATGATGAAGACCCATCCGCCTCCGACCGCGACGACGAGGACGCCCGCGACCGCGGGACCCACGAGTCGAGCGGAGTTGAACGACGCGGCGTTGAGCGCGATGGCATTCGATGCATGCTCTCGCTCGACGAGGTCGGAGATGAATGCCTGACGCGCCGGGTTGTCGAAGGCCGTGACGATGCCCGTGACGGTCGCGAGCACGAGCATGAGCGGCAGCGTCAGGACACCCGTGATGAGGAGCACGCCGATCACGAGCGCGACGACGCCGAGCGCCGACTGCGTGATGAAGAGGAGCTTCCGCCGATCGAATCGGTCCGCTACCCAGCCGGTCACCCCCACGAGGACGAGCGGCGGCGCGAACTGCAGCGCGAGGGTGAAGCCCATCGCGGTAGCGTCGCCGTCGGTCAGCACCGTGAGGACGACCCAGCTCTGCGCCGTGGACTGCATCCACTGGCCGATGTTGGAGACGAGCGCCCCGAAGAACCAGATGCGGAAGTTGTAGAGACGCAACGAGCGGAACACGGTGCAGTCCACGCTACTCGTAGGCTGTCGCGAGTGACTGAGTCGATGCTGGACCCGGGGACCCCAGCCACCGCGAATCGTCCGTGGAAGCGCGACATCGCACTCTTTCTCGGCGGTCAGTCGGTGTCGATGTTCGGGTCGATGCTCGTCCAGTACGCGATCGTGTGGCACCTCACGCTCGTCACCCAGTCCGGCTGGGTGCTCACCGCAGCGATCGTCTGCGGGATGCTGCCGCAGGCGATCATGTCGACATTCGGCGGGGTCTGGGCCGACCGCATGAACCGGAGGACGCTCATCATCGCGGCGGATGCGTCGATCGCGGTCACGACGCTCGCACTCGCGTTCTTCATGATGGCGGGCTACCAGGAGCTGTGGCTCATCTTCCTGACCCTCACGATCCGCTCGGTGGGCGGCGGCATCCAGCAGCCGTCGGTGAGCGCGATCATCCCGCAGCTCTCGCCGACCGACCAGCTCATGCGGGTCAACGGCATCTACCGGTCGATCCAGGCGGCGATCAATCTGCTCTCGCCCGCCGCAGCCGCCGCGATCTACGCGAGCATGTCGATCGTCGCGATCTTCTTCGTCGACGTCGTGACCGCCGTCATCGGCATCGGGCTCCTCCTGCTCGTCGCGGTCCCGACGGTGCGCACCGCGGCGGCCAGCGCAGGGTACTTCGCTGACCTCGCAGAGGGCGTGCGGTACACCTTCTCCCACCCGCGCATCCGCTGGGTGCTCGGCGTCCTCGCGCTCATGATGTTCCTCGCCGCAGCGCCGTCGAATCTCACACCGCTCCTCGTCGTCCGATCGTTCGGCACCGAGGTATGGCTCCTCACCGTGACCGAGCTCTCGTTCTCGATCGGCATGCTCCTCTCGGGACTGCTCGTCGCAGCGCTCGGACCGAGGATTCGGCGCAAGGGCCTCTTCATCGTCGCGACGGGCGTGGCATTCGGCATCGTGCTCCTCGGGCTCGGTATCGCCCCGAATCAGTGGGTGTTCTTCGCCGTCATGTTCGTCGCCGGCGCGAGTGTGCCGTTCATCATCACGCCCATCACCGTCACGGTGCAGGAGCGCGTCGATCCTGAGCGCCAGGGGCGCGTCTTCGGCGTCGCGGGCGTCGTCGAGATGCTCGCGACCCCCGCTGGCATGCTCCTGCTGGGACCGCTCGCGGACGTGGTGAGCGTCGAGTCGATCCTCATCGCGTGCGGCGTCCTCACGCTCGTTGCGATCACGACCCTCGCGATCGTCCCAGCCGGCCGGGCCGCGATCGCCGACCCGCGGTGACGCGCGCCCTCGGCGTCGGGGGTCGAAGCCAGGGGTATCGAATGTCGCGGGTCACGCGTAGCGTGCCAGCATGACCGACCCGACCGCTCCCGAGGAGGAGGTCGTCGCGAGGCCGGGGTGGAAGCGCGACATGACCGTCTTCCTCGGCGGGCAGACGGTCTCGATGTTCGGGTCGATGCTCGTCCAGTACGCGATCGTGTGGCATCTGACCCTCGTGACGCAGTCCGGGTGGGTCCTCACCGCGGGGATCCTCTTCGGGATGGTGCCGCAGGCGGTCGTCTCGATCTTCGGCGGGGTCTTCGCAGATCGCGTGAACCGGCGATTCCTGATCATCCTCTCCGACGGCTCGATCGCCGTGACGACGCTCATCCTCGCGGTGTTCATGCTGTCCGGGTACCAGGAGCTCTGGCTCATCTTCCTGACGCTCACGATCCGGTCGATGGGCGCGGGCTTTCAGCAGCCTGCGGTCGCGGCGGTCATCCCCCAGCTCGCACCTCCAGACCAGCTCATGCGGGTCAACGGGATCTTCCAGACGATCCAGTCGGCCATCATGCTCGTCGCGCCCGCCGCGGCCGCCGCGATCTACGCGAGCATGTCGATCGTCGCGATCTTCTTCGTCGACGTCGTGACCGCCGTGATCGGCATCGGGCTCCTCCTGCTCGTCACGGTCCCGACGATCCGCACCGCGGCCGATAGCAAGGGATACCTCCACGACCTCAGAGAGGGGCTCCGCTACGCCTTCTCCCACGCGCGCATCCGCTGGGTGCTCGCGGTGCTCGCGCTCGTCATGATCCTCGGCGCCGCCCCCTCGTATCTCACGCCGCTCCTCATCGTGCGATCGTTCGACGGCGAGGTGTGGCTCCTCACGCTCAACGAGCTCGCTTTCTCGATCGGCATGCTCCTCGCCGGTCTTCTCGTCGCCGCCATCGGAGATCGGATCAAGCGCAAGGCGCTCATCATCGTCGCCTTCACGGTCGTCTTCGGCATCGCAAACCTCGGACTCGGCCTCGCCCCGAACGTCTGGGTCTTCTACGCCTTCATGTTCGTGTGCGGCGCGACTGTGCCGTTCCTCTCGACTCCGAGCACGGTGATCCTGCAGGAGCGCGTGGAGCCGGAGTTCCTGGGTCGCGTCTTCGGCCTCGTCGGGGTCGTCATGTCGCTCGCGATGCCGCTCGGCATGGTCATCCTCGGCCCGCTCGCCGACGTCGTGAGCGTGGAGTCGCTCATCATCACGTGCGGTGTGCTGACCTTCGTCTCGATCGCGATCGCCGCGATCATCCCGTCAGGACGAGAGGCGCTCGCCGACCCGAGGTGAGTGCCGCGACGCCCACGCGTCGCAGCCGTCCGCTCGCCTCAGCCTGCGACGGGGCCGAGGAGGTTCGTCGCGATCGTCTGATGCAGCGACTCCGTGTCGCTCGGGTGGTAGATCCCAGCGAGGACGTCGCGCTGCAGCCGAGCGAGTTCGCTGTCCGCTCGGTATCCGCCGCCGCCCGCTGCGCGCATCGCCTGGTCGACGACATAGCGGGCAGCCTCGGTCGCGCGGTGCTTCGCACCCGTGAGCGTCCGGAACCACATCGATCCCCGGTCGACGAGTCCGTCGACATCTGCGGCGATCGACTCGAGATCGGGCTGGATCGCATCGAGCGCGATCGCTGCGTCCGCGAGCCGCCAGCGGAAGTCGGGGTCCTGCGAATAGGCGGCACCCGTGCGCCGGGACGTGCGGCGCCCGACCGCCTCGACCGCGAGTTCGAGCGCGCGATCGGCGATGCCCGCGTAGACGCTCGCGATGAGGGTCAGGAAGCTCGCGAAGACCGCGAAGATGAAGGGATCGGCATTCGGCCCCACAGGCAGGAACCGCGTGATGCGCTCATCCGGGATGAATGCGCCGTCGAGGATGGTCGTCCGCGACTGGGTCGTGCGCATGCCGAGAGTGTCCCAGTCGTCGAGCGTCGTGACGCCCTCGAGCGGAGCGTCGGGGGTCTCACGCGAGAGGAATCCGTGCACGAGGCGAGGGCCGTCTGCTGTCTCCTCCCGGCCGAAGACACCGAGCCAGGTCCAGGCCGGCGCGAGACTCGTGAAGATCTTGCGGCCCGTGAACCGGAACCCGCCATCGACCCGCTCCACCACCGTCGCGGAGTCCCACATGACGAGGTCGTTGCCTGCCTCGGAGATCCCGAATGCGAAGAGGTCGCCCGCGCGTCCAGCATCGAGCACCCAGTCCAGCGAGTGATCCCCGCGCTCGGAGAGGATGCGTGCGACACCCATCCACACGTGATGCATGTTGATCGCGAGCGCTGTCGCGGGGGCGTACGCAGCGAGTCGACGCTGATCCCGCACGGTCTCGAGGAGCGGTCTCGGCACGAGGTAGCCCGCGTCGCGCAGCTCAGCGAGGTCTTCCCAGAAGAACGCGTTGTCGCGGTCGTATCCCGCCGCGCGTTCGCGGATGCGATTCAGGAGCGCCGGATCGAGGTCCATGATTCGAGCCTACGTCGAGGCCTCCGTCGAGCCCCCGGTCGACTCGTCCTGGCCGATCCCAGCTCGTGCACTCGTCACGTCGCGCGACGGCCGGATGAAGAGCCGCAGCCCGGGCAGCGTGGGCCTGCCATTGGGCAGCACGATGACGATGACGACGACCGCGACGAGGACGAGCGCGACGATGACCTCGGAGCCGATGACGCTCACGACCGGCGCGAGCAGCGGGCTGAGCGCGATGAGCACTGCGGCGCTCCACGTCACCGCGTGCGGCGCCGAGAGCGGCGTGTGGAGGACGACGTGCACACACCAGTTGGCGATGAGGAACACGGCGATGGGCCAGGCGAGGATGCCCGCGCTGAGCTCGGGAGTCGAATCGACCACCTGGGTCACGGTGTCCACCGCGATGTCGAGCCCCGCGCCGACGAGCGCGAGCGCCACGAAGATCACGTAATGGCCGTAGGCCCAGAAGAACGAGCGATGGCGTGACCCTTCGAGCCGCTCTCCCGTCGGCTCCGCGAAGTAGATCCACCACAGTGCGAAGAGGATGACGAGCGAGCTCACTCCAGCGATGACGAGCGAGCCCCCGATCCTCGACTCGTCGAGGCTTTCGCGGACCGCGGTCGCGGCGGCGAGGACGCACTCGCCGAGCAGGATGAGCGTGAAGAGTCCGTGGCGCTCCGCGATGTGGTGCGGATGGAATCGAATCCCCTCTGGCACTGCACGATCAGCCCATGTGGGGATGAACATCTCGAGCAGGACGAGGACGACGAAGGCGATGATCATGCCCTCCGGCGGCAGGAGCAGACGCAGGAGCCACAGGACCATCGCGACGCAGATGCCGATGAAGTACCGGCGCACGACCGGGCCTGTCTCCGTGTCGTCACGCAGCGCCCGCGCGATCGCGACGAGGAGCCCGACACGCGAGATGAAGTACCCGATCGTGACGGGGAGCCAGTCCCGCTCCTCGAATGCCGAGGGCACGCCCGCCGCGAGCACGAGCACGCCCGCCATCTGCACCATCGTCGCGACGCGGTACAGCACGTCATCGGTGTCGTACGCGGAGGCGAGCCAGGCCGCCTGCGTCCACGACCACCAGATGAGGAAGAAGACGGCGAAGAACGACAGCAGATGGAAGAGGTTGCCGTCCTTGATGATCGTCTCCGCGAACTGCGCGACGAGCAGCGAGATCGCGACGACGAACGTCAGGTCGAAGAGCGCCTCGAGTGGCGTCGCGCCACGATGCGCCTCGTCGACATCCCGGGCGCGCTGGGGTCGCAGTGCCGGCATCCGGGTCACCTCGGTGCGATGGCGCCGATCAGGCGGCGAGCTTCATCGATCGTCTCGAGGATCGTGATGGTGTCGGCGAAGGGCCTGAACGGCGAGTCCAGGAGTCCGTCCGCGACATGCTCGGCGAATGCCGTGACCTGGTAGCAGAGGCCGCCGTGACCGACGATGCCGTTGGGGTCGCGCCACTCATGGCATTCATCGCCGATGAGCAGGTCGAATCCGCCCGCGACGAAGAAGGGCTCGGTGAACTTCGCGCGAGCCTTCGAGCCGATGACCTCGGCACCCTGCGCGGGCGCGAGCTCGAGCGAGGTGACCGAGACCGATCTGGCACCGGACGCGTAGGACTGCGCGATGACCGTCGTCGCATCGACCCCGCCATCGGTGAGCGTCCCGGTGACGGTGAATGCCTCGGCATCGCCGAGCAGGAACTGGGCGAATGACAGCGGGTAGATCCCGATGTCGAGGAGTGCACCCCCACCGACCGTGGGGCTGAAGACCCGCGCATTGCGCTCCGGGTGGAACATCTCGCAGAAGTCGGCGTGGACGACGCCGAGGTCACCGAAGACGCCCTCGTCGCGGAGCTGCAGCAGCACGTCGGTCTGCGGCAGGAACCGCGTCCACATCGCCTCCATCGCGAGGACCCCTGCGCGGGTCGCGGCGTCGTGGATCCGTCGCGCCTCATCGGCCGAGACCCCGACGGGCTTCTCGATGAGCACGTGCTTGCCTGCTTCGATCGCGAGCATCGCGTGGTCGAAGTGCTGGTGGTTGAGGCTCGCGACGTAGACCGCCTCGACCTCGGGGTCCTCGACGAGCGCCGAGTAGGAGTCGAAATGCTTCGGGATCTCGAATCGCGCGGCGAAGTCGGCGGCTCGCTCGGCACTCGACGAGGCGACCGCGACGATCTCCTGATCCGTGTTCGCCCTGACCGTGGTCGCGAGCTGCGTCGCGATCCAGCCTGGCGCGATGATCCCCCAGCGGAGCGTCGGGCCACCCGTGAGGGGCGCTGTCTTGGGGGTCGGCAGCACGAGCATGCCGCCAATACTGCCGCGCTGCGGTCGATACTGCACCACCCGGGCATGATGGTCGGATGACCGGCACCATCACGCGCGACGTCGTCATCGTCGGGGGCGGGCACAACGCGCTCGCCGCCGCCGCGTACCTCGCCCAGGCAGGGCTGTCCGTCACTGTGCTCGAGCGGCTCGATGTCGTGGGCGGGGCCGCAGTCTCGGCTGAGGCATTCTCGGGGCTCGACGCGCGCCTCTCGCGGTACTCGTATCTCGTCTCGCTGCTGCCCCGGTCGATCATCGACGACCTTCGGCTCGACATCCAGCTCGCGCCGCGCCGCTACTCCTCGTATACGCCTCGGCCGGGTACTCGCGACGGGATCCTCATCGACCGAGTCGATGCCACGGCGAATCGTGTCGCGCTCGGCGAGGATGCCGACGGCTGGGGCGAGCTCTACGCCGACACCTCGGTGCTCGCGCGCACGCTCTTCCCGACCGTGACTGCACCGCTCATGACACGGAGCGAGGCGCGACGCGCGATCGGCGATGACCGCATCTGGGAGGCGTTCGTCGAGCGGCCCGTCGGGCTCGAGCTCGAGCAGCGCCTCCAGGACGACGTCGTGCGCGGCATCGCCCTGACCGACGCGCTCATCGGGACCTTCGCACCGAACATCGACGAGAGCCTTCAGGCGAACCGCTGCTTCATGTACCACGTCATCGGGGGCGGCACGGGCGATTGGGATGTGCCGATCGGGGGCATGGGCACGGTCACGGGCGAGCTTCGCAGAGCCGCACTCGCTGCGGGTGCTGAGCTGCTGACGGGTGCGGAGGTCATCTCGGTGACACCCGACGGCTCGGTCGTCGCGGACTGCGCCGGCTCGGAGGCGCGCTATGCAGCCCGCTGGGTGCTCGCGGGCTGCTCGCCGACGGAGCTCGCGCGCCTCATGGGCGAGTCGCCCGCGGTCGCCGCTGAGGGCGCACAGGTCAAGGTCAATCTCCTGCTCGAGCGACTCCCTCGACTGCGCGACCCCCGGGTCGACCCGCGCGCGGCATTCGGGGGCACCTTCCACGTGAATGAGACATGGAGCCAGCTCCAGGCGGCGCACGATCTCGCGGCCGGCGGCTCGATCCCCTCGCCGCTGCCGCTCGAGATCTACTGTCACACCCTCACCGACCCATCGATCCTCGGCGACGAGCTCCGCGCGAGCGGGGCCCAGACGATCACCGTGTTCGGTCTGCACACCCCGCACCGCCTCGTGCCGCAGGATGTGAATGCCTACCGCTTGGAGCTCCAGGACGCCGCGCTCGCGAGCCTCGACAGCGTCCTCGACGAGCCCATCGAATCGCTGCTCATGACGGACGCCGACGGCAGGCCGACGATCGAGACGAAGACGACGCTCGACCTCGAAGGGGCGCTGCGGCTCCCGGGCGGGAGCATCTTCCACGGGCCGCTCGACTGGCCGTGGGCCGAGGATGACGCGGAGCTCGCGACGCCCGCCCAGCGCTGGGGTGTCGCGACGGCGCACGAGCGCATCCTCCTCGCGGGCTCAGGCGCGCGGCGCGGCGGCGCGGTCTCCGCGATCGGCGGCCACAACGCGGCCATGGCGATCCTCGAGTCGCTCTGACCGACCGCGGCGCACGGCAGGCCACCGGGCCTGTCGCTCGCGACGAACCGCACACCGCGCTCTGTCGTCCCGGCAGATCGAGCGTGCGACCCCGCCGCTTAGCCTGAGACCCGTCGGGTGCGCAGTGTCGCGCGCCCGGAGAGGGAGACGATGAGCAGCCGGACATTGCCCGTACGCAACCCGCGCACTGGAGCATTCGACTTCGAGATCGAGGTCGCCGACGCCGACGAGGTCGCAGCGAAGGCTGCGCGCCTGCGCGAGAACCAGAAGGCCTGGGCCGCCCGGAGCCTCGAGGAGCGCCTCGCAGTCCTCGGCCAGTGGGCCGCGGCCCTGGCGCCGCGAGCGCAGGAGTTCGGCATGGCAGAGGCCGTCGACACCGGTGGCACGCACACCTCCTACCTGCAGGGCTGGATCACGCTCGAGACGATCAAGGGCGTCATCGAGGACGCGCCCGTCGCCTTCGCGCGCAGCGAGGTCGACCGCACCTCCGTCCCCATGCCGACCGTCGAGGTGCGCTCGCAGCACGTCCCGTACTCGCTCGTGGGCGTCGTCTCACCATGGAATGCCCCCACGATGCTCGCGATGCTCGACGCGGTCCCAGCACTCGCCGCTGGTTCGGCCGTGCTGTGGAAGCCGTCCGAGGTGACGCCGCGATTCGTCTCGCTGTTCTTCGAGATCGTCCGCTCGGTGCCTGGCCTCGGCGACGTCTTCGACTACGTGCTCGGCGACGGATCGACCGGTCAGGCCGTCGTGCAGTCGACGGATCTCGTGTGCTTCACGGGCAGTGTCTCGACGGGACGCAAGATCGCGGTCGCCTGCGCCGAGCGTCTCATCCCCTGCTACCTGGAGCTCGGCGGCAAGGACCCCGTGATCGTCACCGAGTCTGCGGACATCGAGCGCGCGACGACGGCGGTGCTCTACGGCGGCTCATACGCGACGGGCATGGTGTGCTTCTCGATCGAGCGCGTCTACGTGCACGAATCGATCCACGACGAGTTCGTCGCACGACTTGTCGAGAAGGCGAAGCAGGTCCACCTCAACTACGACGAGCCTCGCGCCGGCCACATCGGCCCGTTCACGTTCGGCCCGCAGCCTGCCGCGGTGAAGGCGCACCTCGATGATGCGGTCGCGAAGGGTGCGACGATCCTCACCGGCGGCGAGATCGAGGACCACGACGGCGGGCTCTACATGCGGCCGACGGTCCTCACGGGTGTGAACCACGGCATGCGGATCATGCAGGAGGAGACATTCGGGCCCTGCCTCCCGGTCATGCCCTACACCGACATCGACGAAGCCATCGCGCTCGCGAACGACACCGTCTACGGCCTCACCGCCTCGGTCATCGCGGGCACCGAGGAGGAGGCAATCGAGATCGGGCAGCGGATCAACGCGGGCACGATCTTCATCCAGGACACCTTCCTCATGGCAGGCAAGGGCCGCACGATCGGCACTCACTCCTTCGGCTATTCGGGTGTCGGCGGCGGACGCACCGGCCCGGACTCCGTCCTCCGATTCGTGCGTCGCAAGGGCCTGCTCATCCAGCACGGTGAGCCCGCCAACATCCTCGACGCGAAGTACATCGACCGCTGATCGGTCAGAAGGGAAGCAACATGGCCAGCTGGAAGCTCACGGTCGAGGACCGTTTCGCGATCGAGGACCTCTACTCGCGCTACGCGTGGGGACTCGACCTCGCCGACGAGGAGCTCATCAAGAGCGTCTTCGCCGAGGACGGATGGTTCGACCACCTGTGGCAGGGTCGCGTGCAGGGGCACGAGGCGATCAAGAAGAACATGTACTCGCTGTGGACCGACCGCCAGTCGTGGTGGTACGGCCGCCAGCACATCATGAACACGTTCATGTTCAAGGAGCTCGAACCGGGCGACGAGCGCGGCGACGTCGAGGTCAAGCTCTGGTTCCAGATCCTGCAGTTCAACGTCGACTACAACAACAACTTCATCTTCGGGATCGGCACCCGCACCGACTACCTCACGCGCAAGGAGGGCGACTGGAAGTTCCAGTCGCTCCACGTCAACGCGTGGAACGCGATGGACCAGGTCCCGTGGAAGGGCCCCATCGTCATGAAGGGTCGCCCCAAGTACCAGATGCCCCCTGTCCCAGAGCACGCTGAGCGCCAGAAGCCCGAATGACTCGCGGCCCGGACCCGGTCGGTGCACCTCCTGAGCGCCGCACCGGGTCCGGGGCACCGCGCAGGTAGCCTCGATCGGTGGACTTCGAGGACCGGTACGGCAGCGATGTGCTGAGCGGCGACTGGCGGAATGCCGGCGCGAAGAAGGTCACAGACGTCGCCGCAGAGCTCGACCTCGTCGTCGAGGTCGCAGGGGACGGCTGGGTCGGCGCGGTCATCGGTGTCGACAAGCACGGTGTGCGCCTCGAGGATCGCCATGGCCGCGTCCGGGTGTTTCCTCTCGGCGCCGGCTACCTCATCGACGGCGAGCCCGTCCGCCTGATCATCCCGAAGGCCGCGCAGCCGCAGTCGCGGGCCCGCACCGCGTCGGGATCCTTCGCCGTCGAGCAGGCTCGCGCGCGCGTCGCGGTCGGCAGCCGCATCCTCGTCGAAGGCCGCCACGATGCCGAGCTCGTCGAGCGCGTGTGGGGCGACGACCTTCGAGCGGAGGGCGTCGTCGTCGAGCGCCTCGACGGCGTCGATCATCTCCAGGCATGGCTCGACGATTTCGCTCCCGGCCCCGGCCGCCGCGTCGGCGTCCTCGTCGACCACCTCGTCCCCGGCTCCAAGGAGTCGCGGATCGCCGAATCGGTCGTGCGGTCACGGCATCGCGCGCATGTCCTCGTCGTGGGGCACCCCTTCGTCGATGTGTGGCAGTCCGTGACGCCGCGAGCGCTCGGCATCGCCGCATGGCCCACGGTGCCTCGGAGCGTCGAGTGGAAGCATGGCATCTGCGAGGCATTCGGCTGGCCGCACGAGACGCAGGAGGAGCTCGCGCTCGCCTGGCGGCGGATCCTTTCGCGCGTCCGCGGCTTCGCCGATCTCGAGCCCGCGTTGCTCGGTCGCGTCGAGGAGCTCATCGACTTCGTGACGGAGCCCTACACCGCGCGCGACTAGCTCGCGGCGGCGGGACCGGACGCGGGGCATTCATCCCTCGAATGCCGAAGGCCGCGGCGAGCGCTCAGCTCACCGCGGCCTCGACACGCGTCCTCGGTCTGCCCCTAGACGAGGTCGCGTGCGAATGACCCGTGGAAGGTCATGTGCGTCGCATACGGGATCTTGGCCTTCGCGATGGGACCGTCCTCGATGCGCTGCGCATCGAAGACGACGAGCCCACCCCGGTTCGTCGCCATGTTGTTGGCGACGGCGACGAGCCAGCCGTCGCCCTCCTCCGCGTCCTCATGGCGCGGGACGAAGGTCGGCTCGTGCATGAGCGTCGGCGCGACGATCGGGAAGTTCTTGACCTCGAGCGTCTCCCAGTCGACGCGGAAGAGCCCGCCCGCACCGCGGAACCAGCCGTAGCGGTACTTCTTCATCGCGTAGCGCTCGTCGATCTTCGGCATCTCCCCGACCGCGCCGGCGATCGGGATGACCTTCGGCTGGTCGCTCTCGCCCGCGAGGTCGAAGACGAGGCGCGTGATGGTCGCGTTGCCGAGCTCGATGTCCGTCGGGTTGCCATCGACATCGGTGAAGAACGGGAACGAGTTGCCGGGCGCGACGGGGGCGTCGACGACGACGGTCTTGCCGTCGGTGTAGGCGTTCATGATGTGGCCGCACACGACATTCGGCGCGCGGAACCAGCGGATCTCGGACGTGTTGCCCTCGCGCGGCATGATGCCCCACAGCGACGGCTGATCGGGGTCGAAGGCGTAGAACTGCCCGCCGCGCTTCATGCGCTGCTCGTCGACGCGGAACGGCTGGATGTCGAAGATCACGTGCTCCTTCGTGACCGCGAAGTCGTGCATCATGCCGGGGTACGGCGCGATGAACTGCTCCTCGCGGATGAGGCGCGCGTTGCGGTCGGCGACGATGAGGTTGCACTCGCCCGTCCACTGGCGATCGGCGTACATGCCGAATGCCCACCACTCGCCCGTGTCGGGGTCGATCTTGCCGTGCGCAGAGAGCGCGGTCGACTTGAGCGTGCCGTCGAAGTTGAAGACGTCCTTGGTCTCGAGCGTCAGCGGGTCGATCTCGTTGGGGTGGGAGTCTTCGCGCAGCGCGAAGAGCCGGCCGTTGAAGTACCACGCGTAGGTGTTGCCCGTGTTGTCTCGCTGCTGGAGCTTCGGCGCCTTGGGGGAGTCGAGGTACGGGTTGCGGTACTCCATGTAGAGGCGCTCGCGAGCGTCGTACTCCGCCTTGAAGCGCTCGGTCCGCACGTAGCGCGAGCGGAAGTCCACGTGGCCATCGTCGATGCGCCACGAGAGCATGTTGCCGTCGCCGTTGAGGATGATGTCGCGGTCGTACGTCGGGTACTGCGCGTCCGGACCGACGCCGAAGAGCGTGCCGCGCAGGCCGACCGGGAACTCGCCCTCGATCTCGCAGTCATGCAGGTCGGCCTCGAGTCGCACCGACTCTTGAGTGCGGCCATAGAAGCTCGGAATGGCATGGAACTTGGGCTGAACGTAGACGCTGCGCTGCGATTCGATCGTCATCGAGTCTCCTCAAGGGAAGTGGGCGGTCTCCATCGACCGGGACCCCTTGAGACTTCCATCCGGCCGACCTCCGCCCCACGGTGCGAGCGACAGGAAAACCCCGCTTGGCGTTGTCGCGGACGCCAGGATCGGCATTCGGCGCCGTGGTTATCGTGAGCGAGGCCGATCGGCGCGAAGATGCTCCGGCGGCGGAGAGGCAAGCGTGAGCATCGACATTCCGACCGGCCGGGTCCTTCCTCCCGGCATCTCCCAGGCGCAGTTCGAGGTGGCCGTCGCCGCCCTCGCCGCCGCGATCGGCGAGGAGCACATCGCCGTCGGGGACGGAGCGGATCAGTACCGGGACCCCTACGACTATCCCGAGTGGGATGACCACGCGCCCTCCGCGGTCGTGCGCCCCGGCTCCGTCGAGGACGTGCAGGCGGTCGTGCGGATCGCCTCCGAGCACGGCATCCCGCTGTGGACGACGAGCCGCGGACTCAACAACGGCTACGGCGGCTCCGCACCGCGCGTCGCGGGATCGATCGTCGTGCGCCTCGACCGGATGAACCGCATCCTCGAGGTGGACGAGACGCTTGGCTACGTGGTCGTCGAGCCCGGGGTCTCCTTCTTCGACCTGGTCGATGAGCTGCAGCGCCGCGGCGGCGACTGGTGGCCGTCGACGCCCGACCTCGGCTGGGGCAGCGTCGTCGGCAACTCGGTCGATCACGGCTGGGGCTACACCGAGTTCGGCGATCACGCCTCGGCGGTGGCGGGCATGGAGGTCGTCCTCCCCGACGGCTCGCTCCTGCGCACGGGCATGTGGGCGTCGAGCCGCAGCAAGGCGGCGCACGCGCATCGCCGTGGATTCGGCCCTGATGTCGCGCCGCTCTTCATGCAGTCGGGCATGGGCATCGTGACGAAGCTCGGCCGCTGGGTGAGCCCGCGGCCGGAGGTCTACGTCCCCCTCAACATCAAGGGCTTCCAGCAGTCCGATCTCGAGCCGATGATCGACGCGACGCGCACGCTCATGCTCGAGGGGACGTTCCGCAACGTCCCCGTGCTCGGCGGAGTCCTCGGCGCCGCATCGATGCGGCAGCCGCGAGCGGGCTGGCTCGCCGACGACGAGCAGATCGATGAGGCGAAGTATCGCGAGATCATGAATGCCTTCGGCTCCGGCTGGTGGAACCTCCGTGCGGCGCTCTATGGTCCGGCGTCCGTCGTCGCGGCGCAGATCGAGCGCGTCCGGGAGGTCTTCGAGGCCGCGGTCCCTGGCTGCGAGGTGGGCGCTCGAGAGATCCCGGGCACCGAGGTGAACGACGAGACGGTGGTCCTGCACGGCGACCGCGTCCAGGCCGGCCGGCCGAGCCTCAAGCTCCTCGACGTCGTCAAGTGGTGGGGTCCCGACGGCGGGCACATCGAGCTCGCGCCGATCGCGCCGCTGCGGGGCGCGGACTCGGTGCGGCTCAACGAGATCATGCGCGAGGAGGTCGAGGCGGCGGGCTTCGACTTCTGGCCGTCGATCGCGATGACCCCCCGGTCGCAGATCTACCTGGGCGTCATCGTCTTCGACCGCTCCAAGCCGGAGCGGGTCCGCGCCGCCTACGACGTATACGAGCGCCTCATCCGTCGCTTCGGCGAGGAGGGCTACACGCTGTACCGCGGCCACGTCCGCGGCATGGACCTCATCCAGGCGGAGTACGACTGGAACGATCACGCGATGCGCCGCTTCGTCGAGCGGATCAAGGACGCGGTAGACCCTGAGGGAGTCCTGTCCCCGGGCAAGCAGGGCATCTGGCCCGCACGCTACCGAGACTGATCGGACAGCGACCGAGTCCGCCGGGGCCCCACCACGAGCCCCGGCGGACTCGTCGTCAGTCGAGAGCGGAGAGGACCGCGGGGATGACCTTGGTGTCGAAGAGGTCGACGGACGTGAGCGCGTCGGCGACGTCGAGCGAACCCCACGAGAAGGCCGAGGCGAAGTAGTTCACGCCCGTCGCCTTGACGAGGTCGGTGACCTGCTCGATGACCGATTCGGCCGATCCGACGATGAAGAGACGGTCCGCGACGAGCTGGCGGAGGTTCGGCTGGGCAGGCTGGTCGACGCCGTGCTTCCTCCAGAGCCAGGTGAAGTTGTCATAGTGGTCGATGAATGCCTTCTCGGCGATCTCGAACGCGGCTTCGTCGGTGTCAGCGACCACGACGTGCCGCAGGATGCCGAAGCGCGGGTGACGCTCCCCGGTCTCGCCGAGCGCGGCGCGAGCCTCGAAGTAGATGTCGCGGCGCTCGCGGATGACCTCGACGGGCGGCGACTTGAACGCGAAGCCGAAGATCGTGTTCTGACCGTTCTGCGCGGCCTTGGCGATCGACTCCGGGTTCGAGGTCGGGTACCAGTACGTGTACGGGCCGCTCGGGCGGATGATGAGGTCGATCTGCTCGCCGGTGATCGGGGAGATGAAGACGCCCGTCTCGAGCGCCTCGAGGATCGCCGGGACGAACGCGTCGTACCGGGCCTGCATTTCCTCGGCGGAGAAGCCGAACATCTTGGCCTCGATCGGCGAGGAGCCCTTCCCGATGCCGAGCTCGAGTCGGCCATGCGCGAGCTGGTCGATCATCGCGATCTCCTGCACGAGCCGGAGCGGGTCGTACAGCGGGACGATGAAGGTCATCGGGGCGAGCTTGATGCGCTCCGTCTCGCGGGCGACCGCGGTGGCGAACAGACCGGGAGAGGCCGCGAGGCCGAGCGTCGCGCCGTGGTGCTCCGCGTAGTGGATGCGCTCGAAGGCGCCTTGGTCGGCACGGCGCGCGATGGCGATCCGGTCGTCGTAGGTCTCCGCGATGCTGCGCTTGTTGTTGACGTCCAGCCAGTCGAATACGCCGAACTCAAGATCGGTCATTGCGTTCCCCTTTGATCACCGATGCACGCCGTGCCGCCGATGTCAGGCGCCGGGCCTGACGAGCGACACGTCCCCGGCCTTGATGAGGTCGGGCGAGGTCCACCCTGACAGGTCGTATTCGCTCATCGCACGCTCGACGAGGGCTTCCATTCCGCTCAATGAACCGTCCTGACCGGCGTCGCGAAGCGCCGAGAGGTAGTGCGCATCGGGCTGCCCGAAGTAGTTGAGCTCGTAGAGGTCGTGGCGTCCGCCGAACTCGCTCAGCGTCGCATCCCAGAGCATCTTCATCGTGCGCGAGCGGTCGACCGCGGTCGCATCGCCCGTGCCGCGGAGGAAGCGATCGAGGATCGGGCGGAGCTCGGGCTGCTCGAAGTCGACCGCGGAGGAGTTGAGGTAGATGAGGCCGGAGGCCACCGTCTTCTCGACGATCTCGCGGATGCGCTTGTAGACGACCGGCCCCATGGCGGAGAACGCGCGGACCGAGTTCCAGTTCGGCTCGACCGCGCCACCGGGACCGGGTTCTGCCGCCTCGATCATGCCGTGCTGGAGGCCCTGGAGCATCGCTCGGTAGACGAGGAGCTCGCCGAGCTGCTCCTGGACCCCGCGGAACTCGCCGGCACCCGTGATCTTCAGCGCCTTGTTGAGGAGGCCGATGACGAACTCGAGCTTGACGATGAGGCGCGCGGACGACTGGAACATGGCCCTCGCCTGCCACCGCGTCTCGCGCTGGAAGGCCATGACCTTGTCGACGTCGTAGACGAGGACGTTCTCCCACGGGATGAGCGCGTTGTCGTAGACGAGGATTGCGTCGTTCTCATCGAGCCGGCTCGACAGCGGGTAGTCGAAGGGCGATGCCGACTGCGCCGCAACCTGCTCGTAGGAGGCGCGGGCGATGTACTTGATGCCCTTGCCCGCCGCCGGCGAGATGAAGGTCAGGGCGAATGCCTTGTCCTTCACCGGCGCGAGGAAGTGCGTCACGAAGATGTTCTGCGTCGTCGGCGAGCCTGTGGCGACGACCTTCGCACCGGAGATGATGAGACCTTCGTCCGTCTCGCGCTCCACGTGCACGAAGACGTCGCGCGAGTCCTCGATGGGCTTGCCGCGGTCGACCGGCGGGTTTGCGATCGCGTGCGCCATGTGGAGCACCTTCTCCTGCGACTCCCGGTACCAGAAGCGGGCGTTCTGCTCGTACTCGCCGTACCACTCCGGGATCGCGCCGAGCGAGGTGAGCATCGCAGCCTTGTAGTCCGGCGAGCGGCCGACCCAGCCGTAGTTCAGCTCCTGCCAGCAGCGGATCGCGTCGATGTTGTCGCGAAGGTCCTGCTGGGAGCGCGCGACCTTGAAGAACGGGTGCGTCTGCCCGCCCGAGCCGGTGTCGGTCGGCCTGAGGAGCCGACCCGACAGCTCGGGGTCGCGGAACGCGTCGTACAGCCGAGCGATCGATCGAGCGGAGTTCCGGAATGCCGGGTGCGTGGTGACATCCGCGACCTTCTCGCCGTAGATCCACACCTCCCTGCCATCCCGGAGGGACTCCAGGTACTCGTCGCCGGACTGGGGCAGGAGCCTGTCGCTCATCGAACCGCCTGCTTGATCTGATCCATCGGCACGAAGCTGCCGTGGAAGGAGAATGACTGCCGGTACGGGAGGAGCACTCGCGCCACCGGATCGGCCTTGATGTTGTTCGCGTCGAGGATCCAGAACTCGGCGCGGTTCTCGGCCATGAAGTTCACCATCGACATGACCCAGCCGTCGCCCTCTGCCGCGTCCTCGTGACGCGGGACGAACATGGGCTCCTGCGCGACGACGCCGGGCGGGAGCTCGTGCACGGTGACGAGCTCGTTGTCCCAGTCGAGCGATGCGATGCCGCGGTCGTGGCGGAAGTAGCCCCAGCGGTAGCGGTCCATCTGGTACCGCAGGTCGAGGCGGGGCATCTCGCCCACCGAGCCGGGCACGGCGTGCTGTGTCGGCGCCTCGGCGTCATCGGAGAGGTCGAAGCACAGACGCGTGATCTTGGCGATGCCCTCATCGATCGTCGACATCTCGCCGAGGGTCGTCGGGAAGAACGGGAAGCCGTTGCCGGGGGAGATCGTCGCGTCGACGTAGACCTTGTCGCCCTCGGTGAAGGCATTCATGATGTGGCCGCTGAAGGTGTTCTGCAGGTAGAACCAGCGGATGTCCTTGACCGAGCCGTTGCGCGGCATGATGCCCCACGCGCTCGGCTTCGTCGGGTCGTAGTTGTAGAAGTCGCCGCCATGCTTCATGCGCTCCTCGTCGACGGTGAGCGGCATGACGTTGAAGACGACGTGCTCGCGCGTCACGGCGAAGTCGTGGCTGAGGCCAGGCCACGGCATCGAGAAGGTCTCCTCACGGATGAGGTTGTTGTCCTTGTCGGCGACCTGGAGCGCCATGATCGGCTCGACGTAGGTCTTGTCGGCGAAGAGGCCGAAGCTCCACCACTCGCCGGTGACGGGATCGACCTTCGGGTGGGCGCACACGGTCAGCGACTTGAGCTGGCCGTTGAAGTCCCACTGCTCCTTCGTCTCGAGCGTCTCGGGGTCGATCATGTACGGGTGGCTGTCCTCGCGCAGCGAGAAGAGCCGGCCGCCATGGAAGTGCGCGTAGGTGTTCCCCGTGTTGTCGCGGTCGATCTGCGGGGCCTCGGGGTCGTCCGTGTAGGGGTTGCGGTACTTGCCGTAGAGGCGGCGACGCGCCTCCCACTCGGCCATGAGACGCGGAGTGCGCACGTACTTCGAGAGGAAGTCGGCGTGACCGTCCTCGAAGCGCAGCATCGAGAAGAGGCCATCGCCGTTGATGATGATGTCGTCTTCCATCGTCGGGTAGTACCGGTCGCCGCCGACGCGGTAGAGCGCACCGTTGATCTCGCGAGGGATCTCGCCGACAACCTCCGCGTCGTAGAGCGAGGCCTCGAGACGGGTCGAGGGCAGCTCTTTGCCCTGGAAACTGTGCATCTTGTAGAACTGGCCGGCGAGCGTCATCGTCGTGCTCCTTTGCAGACTCTTGAGTCCCGAATTCATGGGTGGTCGGTCCCGTCGGGCCGGGGTCGACCTCAGGCTAGGGCGGGGCCCGTCGCGGGCTGCTCCGCGCATGGGACAGCGATTCTCGACGCCCTTGTCGCTAGCGACAGCCGCACATTCAGGTCTAATCGATCGCTCGGAATGCCTGTGCTGTCGGAGGCGACAACGCGGACCACCGCTGTTGTCTCGCGTGCACAGAAGGACCTGTCAGCGCCACGCGTAGCGTTGCGATGTCCACCCCGATGACGAGGAGACCGAATGTCCGCAGCCGGACGCGCCGCAGCGCACCGAGACGCGATCGCAGAGCTTGGGCTCTCGCTGAGCCCCGATTTCGTCAAGGCCACCATGGGCCTCTCCGCCCCGCTCGTCGATCCCGCGATCCTCGACGGGGTCACCGTGACCTCCGACATTCCCTACGGAGATCACGAGCGACACGTGCTCGACGTCTACTCCTCGCCGGAGCTCGATGCCGCGCCCGTCGTCGTGTACGTCCACGGCGGTGGCTTCGTCGCCGGGCAGAAGGCCGCGCCAGGCTCGCCGTACTTCGGCAACATCGGCGGCTGGGCCGTGCGTCACGGCTTCGTCGGCGTCGCGATCAACTACCGCCTGGCACCCGAGGCGCAGTGGCCCGATGGGGCGCGCGACATCGGCGCGGCGCTCACCTGGGTCGTCGACCACATCGCCGAGTACGGCGGCGACGCATCGCGGATCTTCCTCGTCGGCCAGTCCGCCGGCGCGATGCACGTCGCGGACTACGTCGCGCAGCCGTCGACGCACAGCGCACACGGTCTGGCGCTCGCGGGTGCGGCGATCATCTCCTGCATCTACGACCTCGGACGCGCCGAGGACAAGCCGATCCACCGTGCGTACTGGGGTGACGACCCCGCGACGTGGGCCGAGAAGAGCTCGCTCGAGCCGCTCCTCGCCGTCGACCTTCCGCTCCTCCTGGCCGTCGCGGAGTATGACGAGCCGCAGTTCCAGCAGCAGGCGGCGTGGTTCGTCGAGGCGTGGACCGCGCGCCACGGCCTGTACCCGCCCATGCACCGCCTGTACGGGCAGAACCACCTCACGAGCGTGTACGCGATGGGCACTCCCTACGACGCGCTCGGCGGACTGCTCGAGCAGTTCATCGCCGCGAACGCAGGCATCCGCGACTAGTCCTCGACGTAGCCGATCAGGGTCGGGAAATGATGCGCGAGTTCGAGCGAGAGGCGCACCTCGAGCGGGCGCGCGGAGATCGGCTCGCCCATGAGCTCGCCGGCCTGCGCCACGCGGTACGCGACGGTCGTCGGCGCGACGTGCATCGCCTTCGCGACGGTGACGCGCGAGTTGCCCTCCGCGAGGTAGAGCCGCACCGTCTCGCGGAGCTCGGCGAGCCGCTCGCCCGGTCCGAGGAGCGGGCCGAGCACGCGGCGAGCGAATCGCGCGGCCTGCTCGGTGTCGGCGATCGCGAGCCCGAGGAGCGCGACATCGTCGTACTCCCAGAAGTCCCCCGACTTCGCGCCCTGGCCGACCTTCGCCGCGAGCGCGGCGCCGTGGTGACTGTCACGGAAGCCCTGCAGCCCGAAGCCGGAGGGCCCGAGTGCGACCCGGAGCCAGTCCGGGCGGGGCACGGACTTGACGAGCTCGGGGGCGTTCGCCGGCGCCTCGCCGCCGAACGACCACCACACCTGCGTCATGGCGTTCTGCTGGAAGGGCACGAGCCGCCTCGCCCCGAGCTTCTCGGCGCACGCGTACGCCCAGTCCTCGACGATCGCGTCGCGGTCCTGGATGTACCCGGAGAACCCGGACCACACGAGCGCGTGGAGGTGGCCGCCGATGAGCGGGGAGCCGAGGACCTCCTCGGCGTCGGCGGGCGGCTCGGTGCCCGCGGCGACCTCGAGGAGGATCCGGCGGCGCTCCTCCGGGAGTCTGCCGTGCCAGCGGTGTCGCTCGTCCTCGTACGCCTCGGAGAGCGCGCTCACGAAGGCGTTCCCGTAGTCGAACATGATCGCGTTCATCTCGTGCATGACGCGCATCTGCTCGGCGGGTGGCACGAGTCGCTCGACCGCCGCGAGCAGCTCGTCCTGGCTGGCGGTGTGGCTCGCCCAGATCTTGTGGGTGAGGGTGTCGGCAGGCATCCCCTGGCGGAACGCGATGCGCGCGACGCGGACCATCGTGTCGGTCTTGATCGCCTCGGCGTCGAATCGGCCGCGGTGCATCATCGTGAGCGCCATGAGGAGGCCGTTCTCACAGCCCTCGAGCTCGTGTCCCGTACTCCCTCTCGGTACGCCGATCGCGTCGCCCGTCGCGCGAAGCCGCGCGATGATGCGCGTCGCCGTCTCGACCGCCCACGCGGTCGCGCCCTGGCCGATCTCACGCACCGCCGCGGCGATGACCGCGGGCTCCGACGCGTGCCGGTCCTGGAGCTCCTGGCGAGTCCAGGGACCGTCGCGCGGCTCAAGCCTCTCGATCCAGTCCATGATCCCGATTGTTGCACGCGACAGTCGGGAAGAACTGTCGCCGACAACCGAAAGGAAGCCAACGATGGCGCCATATGAATACCGGTACCGCGGAGCGCGGAACTCGATCGTCGAGCGTGGTGGCCCCGAGCGTCCCACGCCGAGGACCGAGCACGTCGACGGCATGATCATCCACCGCGATGTCCCCGTCCCGACGCGCTCGGGCAAGGTCGTGTGGGCCGACGTCTTCCTGCCCGAGGACGGCAGGCCCGCGCCGGCGATCGCGTCCTGGTCGCCCTACGGCAAGGCGAACCCCGCTCCGATCGGCAAGCGCTTCCCCCGATCCGGCGTCAGCGACGACGGGCTCTCCGACTACGTCTCGTTCGAGGCGCCAGACCCGCCGTACTGGGTGAGCGAGGGCTACGCGATCGTGGCCGCTGACATGACGGGTCTGTGGCATTCGACCGGGCCCGCGCACTTCATGGCGCCGGAGGAGGCGGAGGACTTCTACGACCTCATCGAATGGATCGGCGTGCAGCCGTGGTGCTCGGGCAAGGTCGGCCTCTCTGGCGTCTCGTACCTCACGGTGTCGCAGTGGCGCGTCGCCGAGCTGAAGCCGCCGCACCTCGCCTGCATCAACCCGTGGGAGGGGTGGACCGACACCTACCGCGAGGTGGTGACGCACGGAGGCATCCCGGAGACGTTCTTCTGGCCGTACATCTGGGACCGCTGGGGCGCGGCCGCCGAGGGCACGCTCATCGAGGACCTCGAGGCCGAGACCGCCGAGCACCCCTTCTTCGACGAGTTCTGGGAGTCGAAGGCGGCACAGCTCGAGCGCATCGAAGTCCCGGCATTCATCACCGCCTCGTGGACCGACCACGGCCTCCACACCCGCGGGACCCTCGAGGGCTTCCGCCGCATCTCCTCGAAGCAGAAGTGGCTCTTCGTCCACGGCCGCAAGAAGTGGGCCGAGTATTACCTGCCGGAGAATGTCGCGAAGCAGAAGGCATTCTTCGACCGCTTCCTCAAGGACATCCCGAACGAGGTCGATACGTGGGCGCCCGTGACGCTCGAGGTGCGCAACGACTACTACGACGGCCGTCAGATCACCGCCCAGACATGGCCGCTCCCGCAGGTGGAGTACACGGACTTCTACCTCGCGGAGGACGGCTCGCTAAGCCCGGAGCCGACCGCGGAGTCGGGTGTCGCCGAATACACGGCCCTCGCGAATGCCATGGGGTCCCCTCGCGCGACGTTCTCGTACACCTTCGATCGCGACACCGACATCGTCGGCCACGCTCGAGCGGAGCTGTGGGTGGAGGCGCCCGAGGCGGAGGACATGGACCTCTTCCTCGCGGTCTTCAAGCAGCGAGCCGACGGCTCGATCGTCGGCTTCCCGTACTACGCGCTCTTCGAGGACGGCGCGGCCGCCCTGGGCTGGCTGCGAGTCTCCGCCCGGGAGAAGGACGAGAAACGCTCGCTCCCCTACCTGCCGGTGCTCAAGCACGCGCGCAAGCTCCCGCTCGAGCAGGGAGGTCCGACGCATGTCGAGGTGGAGATCCTCCCGCAGGGCACGCACTTCGCGGCGGGCGAGTCGCTCGTCCTCGTGGTCCAGGGCGTCGACGTGTTCCGCTACCCCGAGCACCTGCTGCAGAAGGCGCACACGTCGTACGTCAACGAAGGCCCGCAGCGCATCCACTTCGGAGGCGCCACGCCGTCGAAGCTTGTGCTGCCCGTCCTGCCTTCCTGAGGTTCTCGAAAGAATTCCTGACCACGGTGGTCACGCGGACGTATCGTGTTCGCGTGACCACCGAATTCGTGAACGACCCCGCTCGTTCGATCTATCGACTCGACATCGACGGCAAGACCGCCGCCTTCATCGAGTACACGCACGAGGACGGCGTCATCGATCTGCTGCACACGATCGTCACACCGGCGTTCCGCGGCCAGGGACTCGGCGGGACGATCGTCCAGCACGCGCTCGACGATATTCGGGCGAACTCGAAGGACCGTCTCGTCGTCCACTGCTCGTTCGCCAAGGCATGGCTCGAGGAGCATCCCGAGTACGAGGACCTCACGCGGCGCTGAGCGCCGGAGCTCGCGACGTGCGGCGCGGCGTGCCGCGCGCCGCAGATGTCGCGCTCAGGCGATGGGACGCTCGAGCGGCGAGAACAGCTGGCCCGAGCTGAAGACGAGCGGCAGCTCGCCGTCGCGGAGGTCGAGGTGCTCGACCTCGCCGATCATGAGCGTGTGGTCACCCGCGCGGTGACGGTCCACGATCCGGCAGCCGAGTCGGCCGATGACGCCGGGGACGAAGAGGTGGTCGCCGATGCGCTCGAACTCCGGCTCCGCGTCCTGCGGCTTGCCAGCGAAGTGCATGGCGATCGCCTTCTGCTCGTGGCCGAGGATGTTGACCGCGTAGCGCTCGTTGCGCATGAGGTGCTCGTGCATGCGCGTCGTCTCGCCGATCGACACGAGGATGAGCGGCGGGTCGAGCGAGACGGAGACGAAGCCGTTCGCCGTCATGCCGTGGACGACGCCGTCGCCCGACGATGTCGTGATGACGGTGACGCCGCTCGGAAACTTGCCAGCGACATTCCGAAACGCGCGCTGATCGATCGCGGTCATGCTCATGACTCCCCTCACCGCTCCACGAGGAAGCTGACATCGGATGGCTGGATGAGATCGGGTGCGAGCCAGCCGCTCGTGTCGTACTCGCTCGCGAGCGCGTCGACCATGCCCTCCCACCTGGCCATGAGCCCGCTCGTGCGCGCGACGCGCAGCGCGGCGAGGTGGTGCGCCTCGGGCTGGCCGAAGTAGTTGAGCTCGTAGAGCTCGTGACGTGCACCGAACTCGGAGCCGATCGCGTCCCAGAGCATCTTCATCGTGCGCGAGCGGTCGAGCGCGGTCCTGCCGTTGGAGCCGCGGAGGTAGCGGTCGAGGAGCGGGCGGATCTCGGGCGTCTCGAAGTCGATCGCGTTCGAGTTGAGGTAGATGAGGCCCGAAGCGATGATCTCCTCGATGAGCGCACGCGCCTTGCGGTAGAGGTTTGGCGCGAGGGCCGCGTAGGCATTCGCGTAGTTCGGGTTGGGTCCGATCGACTCGGGGCCGAAGTCGGGCACGGCGCCCTCGATCATCCCGTCCTTGATCGCGTTCATGATGTGGATCGACGCGATGATCTCGCCGAGCGCGGCCTGGACGCCCCGGAACTCGCCTGCGCCCGTGATCTCGAGCGCGCGGCTCACGAGCCCCGCGATGAACTCGAACTTCGTGACGAGGCGCTGGACGCTCTGGAGCTTGCCGCGGTGCATCCACCCGGACACGTGCGGGAACGCCATCACCTTGTCGACGTCGTAGATCGTGACGTTCTCCCATGGGATGAGCGCGTGGTCGAAGATGAGGATCGCGTCGTTCTCGTCGAGGCGGCTCGACAGCGGGTAGTCGAACGGCGCTGCGGCGCGAGCGGCGACCTCTTCGTAGGAGGCGCGCGCAAGGATCTTGACGCCAGGGGCATTCATCGGCGCGATGAACTGGAGGGCGAACGCCCTGTCCCTCACCGGCGCGAGGAAGTGCGAGACGAAGACGGCCTGCGTGAGCGGGGCTCCCGTCGCGACGACCTTGGCACCCGAGACGATGAGACCGGCGTCGGTCTCGCGCTCGACATGCACGAAGACATCGCCGGAGTCCTCGATCGCGCCAGCTCGGTCCACCGGGGGGTTCGCGATCGCGTGCGCCATATGGAGCACGGACTCCTGGGACTTGCGGTACCAGGTGCGGGCATTCTGCTCGTACTCGCCGAACCACTCCGGGTTCGCGCCGAGCGTCGTGAGCATGGCCGCCTTGTAGTCAGGGGAGCGGCCGAGCCAGCCGAAGTTGATCTCCTGCCAGACCTTGATCGCGTCGGCGCTGTCCCGGAGGTCCTGCTTCGACTTCGCGACCTTGAAGAACGGGTGCGTCTGGCCCCCGGAGCCGGTGTCGGTCGGGCGGAGCAGACGACCCGAGCGCTCGGGATCGTGGAAGGCGTCGTACAGCCGGGCGATCGAGCGGGCGGAGTTCCGGAATGCCGGGTGCGTCGTGACGTCGTCGACCCGCTCCCCGTAGATCCACACCTCGCGACCGTCCCTGAGGGACTCTAGGTACTCGTCGCCGGACTGCGGCATGATGCGCTCGCCCATGGATGTCCTCCCGAATCTCGCCGGCTGAGTCGACCCGCGCTGGTCGCCTCGCTCCGGCGTATCCACGCTAGGAGCGGTCGGGGTCGCTCGCCTGGGGACGCCGATCCAGAGTCACAAGGCCGAATTGTTCATCGTGCATAATGGCGGGGCTGGCGGTACTGGAGGTCGACGTGGATTTCAGCGAGGTGCTCGAGCGCATCCCGGTCGTGGAGCGCCCGGTCACGCGGAATGACGATCGGACGATCCGCGCGATCACGGAATCCCTCGAGCCGCGCCTGGCGGATTGGGCCATCTCCGTGGCCTCCCAGGCGATCATCGAGACCCACCGGACGGTCTCGCCCGCTCGATTCGCGGACGTCGCGGACGCGATCGCCCAGTCGATCGAGTCGATCTCGATCAACCTCATCAAGTACATCGCCGCCGGCCGCGCCGTCGCATCGGCCGTCCGGATCAGCAAGGCTCAGCGCGCGACGAGTGTGCAGGCCGCACGCATCGGCATTCCGCTGGCGAGCGTCGTCGGAGGCCTGCGCCGCCTCGAGCTGCGATGGAAGACGACCTTCTTCGAGCTCGTCATCGGCGCCTTCCCTGCCGACCGCGCCCTGATGCTCGTGACGGAGCTCGAGTCGGCGATCTCGACCTACTTCTCGACCCTCATCGACGAGGACGCGCGCATCTGGAACGACGAGCAGTCCCGCCTCCTCGAGCAGCGCATCGCGAGCCAGCGACAGGTCGTGGAGCGCATCGCCGCGGGTAAGCAGGTCGATGATGCCGTCGTCGCGAGCGCGCTCGGCATCGAGCCAGGCGGATGGCATCTCGGTCTCGTCGTCTCAGTCCAGCCCGGCGAGGAGCTGGACTTCGCGAGTCTCCGACTGGGCCTCGAGCGCGCGTTCCCGCACCACCGGGTGACCTTCATCCCGATCGACCATGACATCGTGTGGGCCTTCATCACCGGGGCACCCGTGGATGACTTCCGGTCGCGGATCGATCCGCTCGCAGCGCCAGGCACGGGTGCGCTCGTCGCCGTCGGGCTCCCCGCCGCTGGCGTGGCGGGCCTGCGATCGACGCTGCTCACGGCGCAATCTGCCCACTCGCTGGGTCGGCTCTCGCCGTCCGCGGGGCCGGTCGTCGACTTCGCGGTCTCGGGCTTCGTGAGCCTGGCGGTGCGGGACCGCGAGCTGGCCGGATGGTTCGTGGAGTCGGAGATCGGCGCGCTCCTCGACGGCGGCCCGGGCACGGACGATCTCATGCTGACGCTCGAGACGCTCTACGCGCACGGCGGCAGCCTCATGCGGACGGCGGAGACGCTCTACGTCCACCGCAACACGGTCGCCTATCGGCTCAAGCGCCTCGAGGACCTGCTCGGCCGCGACCCGCTCGCGCGTCCGGTCGAGACGCAGGCGGCGCTCATGCTCTGGCGGGCGCTGCGCGCCTGAGCCCGGTCAGTCGATCGCGATCGTGCTGGCGACGGGGACCGCGAGCTCGAGCACATCGCCGAGGTACCGGTCGGGCGTGTGCATACGCGAGGAGTCGTGCAGCGTGACGACGACGCTCGTCTGCGGCGCGATCTCGACGTGGAGTCGGTAGGCGTCGCCGAGATAGCTCGAGACCGTGACCTTGCCCGAGAAGCGGTAGTACTGCTCGGTCGCACGCGCCTCTCCGGCCAGGATGACCTCATCGGAGCGGAAGCCGAATGTCGCGCCGCGCTCGGGTGCCTGGACGTCGGCGGGGCCAGCGAGCGAGCCGCCGGTCGAGAGCGTGATCGCGCCGCCGTCGACATTCGCCACCGTGAAGAGGTTGTCGAAGCCGACGAACTCGGCGACCCACGCGGTGCGGGGGCGACCGAAGATCTCCTGCGGCGTGCCGACCTGCTGCACCCGGCCCTTGTTCATGACGATGATCGTGTCGGAGACCGCGAGCGCCTCCTCCTGGTCGTGCGTGACGTAGACGGAGGAGTAGCCGAACTCATCGTGGAGGCGACGGATCTCCTCGCGCATCGAGAGGCGGAGCTTCGCGTCGAGGTTCGACAGCGGCTCGTCGAAGAGCAGAAGGCCGGAGGCGGAGACGAGCCCGCGGGCGAGCGCGACGCGCTGCTGCTGACCGCCGGAGAGCTCGTGCGGGTAGCGAGCGCCGAAGCCGTCGAGGCCGACTGCCGCGAGCGCCTCCTCGGCGCGCGTGCGGGCGACCGAGGCGCGGACGCCGCGGAGTCGAAGGGGGTAGGTCACGTTGCCCATGACCGTCTTGTTGGGCCACAGCGCGTAGCTCTGGAAGACCATGCCGAGCTTGCGCTTGTTCGGGCTGAGGTAGGTGCCCTTCTCGACGTCGACGAAGACCTCGTCGCCGAAGCGGATGGTGCCTGCATCGGGCACCTCGAGGCCCGCGAGGCATCGCAGCGTCGTCGTCTTGCCACAGCCCGAGGGGCCGAGGAGGGTCGTGAACGAGCCCTCAGCGAGGTCGAGGGTGACATCCTCGACGGCGATGCCGCGACCGTAGTGCTTCGCGAGGCCGTCGATCTTGAGCGAGCGCATGGTCTGCTGCTCTCCTGTCTGCGTCGAATCCGGTGGGTGGTCGGGTGGGGCCGACCGAAGTCGACCCCACCCGATCGAGGTGAATCAGAAGATCGTCTGGAAGAGCTCGATGAGGCCCGGACGAGCGGCGTCGATCTCCTCCCACGGCACGATCTCGGTGACGTTGCCCGCCTCCCACGACGTCCACGGGGCGTCGGGGTTGGCCGCGTCGAGGTTGAGCGGCGTGAGGCTCGCGCTCGCGACAGCCTTCTGGGCCGTCAGCGTGTTGAGCCACTCGAGGTAGAGCTTGCCGAGGGCAGGGTGCGGCGAGTCAGCCATGAGCAGGTGCTTGTGCGTCACGACGTAGTTGTCCTCATCCATGAGGCGGAACTCGACGGGAGCGCCAGCAGCGGCCGCGCCGGCGACGGCCGAGGACGGCGCCGCGAAGAGGAACGGGTACTCACCCTGCATGAGGCCGGCGACGGCGTCGCCGTAGGTGCCCTTGACGATCGAGTTCGCCGCGAGCGGGGCGAGGTCGGCCTCGGTGAGACCGCCGTTGGAGAGGAGGTAGATCGGCGCGTCCTGGTTCGGACCGGGCACCTTGGGGTCGCCCATGCCGATGAGGCCTGCGTACTCGGGCTTGGCGAGGTCCGACCACAGCGTCGGGTTCAGGCCTGTCGCACCGGCACGCGGCAGGAAGACGCCGAGGCCGAAGAAGCCGATGAACGGCGAGGTGAACTTGTGGTTCGGGTCGACGAGCTGGTCAGCGCTGCCCGAGAGGGCGGCCGGAACCTCGAGCGAGACGACCTCGTAGGCCTCGGCGAAGTCGACGTAGAGCTGGCCGTTCGGGTTGTGAAGGACGTCGGTCGTGCGGTTGCCCGACTGGACCTCGGACTGGATCGCCGTGATGAGCGGCGCACCGATGAGCTCGGTGACATTGACCTTGACGCCGAAGGTGGTCTCGAACGCCTCGATCGCCGGCGCCATGTCCGCCGCGAGTCCCGAGATGAGGTTCAGCTCGGTCTCGCCGTTGGCCTTGGCCTCCTCGACGAGCTCGGTGATGCGAGCCGCAGCTTCCTCCGAGATGCCCTCGGCGGCGGGGTCGAGGAAGTACTCGACCGTCGGTGCCTCGGTCGGGGTGGCGGTGGGCTCGGCGGTCGGCGTCGGTGCCGAAGGCGTGCAGCCGGCGAGCGCCAGCAGCACGCTCGCGGCTGCGACGCCCGCGATGGGCTTGATGTTCATGTGATTGCTCCCTGTGTTTGTTTCGATGCCCTCAGCGTGTGCTCGCCGTTGAGCGGGTGCCCCGCTGGGGACGTGTGGAAACCGAACCGGTCCATTCCGGGTCGGTCGACTTGCCAGGCGTGTAGGACTTGCGACCGCCGACTCGCAGCGCGAGGAGCCGCTTGATGATCTCGATCACGAGCGTCACGAGGAGGATCTCGGCGATGAAGATGACGAAGTACACGGCGGACTTCACGAAGTCTCCGGCGCTGTAGGTCTCGTAGACCTTCACCGCGAGAAGCGTCGACCCGCGCTGGCTGAGGAGCAGCGGGATCGCAAGCGAACCGGAGATGACGACGAAGCACAGGAGCCACGCGTTGAGCGCACTCGGCACGAGCAGTCGGAACACGACGTCGACGAGCGCCCGCGCACGGTTGCCGCCGGATACGCGCGTGGCCTCCTCGAGCTCCTGGGGGATCTGCACGATCGCGCCGGAGATCGAGCGAGCCGCGAGCGGCACGATCGAGATGAAGAGACCGACCATGAGCAGACCCCACGAGCCATAGGAGCCCTTGAGGGGGGTCGCAAGGACGACGGTGATGAGGCCGAGGCCGAGGAGCAGACCGGGGACGGCGAGCGGACCCATCTGACTCATGTCGATGGTCGCCGCGAGCGCACCGCGACGGAGCCGCGATGCCCAGAGGAAGACGACGACTGCGACGACCGCGAGGAATGCTGCCATGGCCGCGATTCCGGCGGTGTAGCCGAACGTCCCGAGCGTCGCGGGGTCGGCGAGCACCTTGCCGAAGTTGTCGAATGTCCATCCCTCGGTCGCGCCGAAGTACGGCGACATCGCGACGAGCACGAGCTGGGTCGTCGGCAGCGCGACGACGATGAGGAAGTAGAGGAGCGTGAAGACGAACACCGGGACGCGCCACTTGCCGAGCGACCACTGCGCGTTGCGCGCGCCCTTGCCGCCGACCGTGGTGAAGCGTCGGCGTCCGTACATGAGGCGCTCGGTGACCAGGAGCACGAGCAGGATCGCCAGGAGGATGAGCGAGACCGCGCTTGCCTGGCCGTAGAGCGGCTCCCGCGCGTCATTCAGGTACTTGAAGACCTCAGTCGGCAGGACGTAGATATCGGATGGGACACCGAGGATGACGGGGACGTCGAATGCCTCGAGCGATGCGACGGTCGAGACGATGAGCACCGAGATGATCGCGGGCGTCAGGACGCGCAGCTGCGTGCCGAAGAACGTCCGGATGGGGCCGGCTCCGGAGACGCGGGCAGCCTCCTCGAGCGTTCGGTCCATGCTCGAGAACGGTCCGATGAGCACGAGGAACATGAATGCCACGCCGCGCACCGTCGACACGAAGATGAGGCCAGGCCATGAGGCCATGTCGAGCGGGCCGTCGCCCCACTGGTAGCCCTCGGCCCAGCCGGTCTGGAGGCCGCGGATCCAGACATTCAGGAGGCCGACCGACTTGTTGCCGAGCATCGTCCACGTGAGTGCATAGAAGAGCGGCGGCGTCGCGACGAGGATCGCCATCGTGCCCGTGATGAGCCACTTCCAGATGGCGTTCGTGCGCGACACGATCGTCGCGAAGAACGTCGCGAGGACGATCCCGATCGCGACGCTGACGACCGTCAGGATGAGGCTCGCGCCGAGCGACTCCCAGGTGTCGGCCTTGGACATGACCTCGATGAACGGGTCGAGCGTCCACTCGCAGCCGCTCGCCTTGCCCAGGTCGTTGCAGAAGGGCGATGTGCGGAATGCACTGAAGACGACGGAGATGACCGGCGAGACGAAGAGCAGTACCGCGACGATCGCGATCGCGAGCTGGATGTTCCGCTCAGGACGCAGGGCCCACTGGCGGCGCAACCGCGAGCGAAAGTCAGTCATTCTCGCCTCTCCGTTGAGGTTTCATGCGCCGCGTGAACGGCGCTCCGGCGACCATTCTCGGTCGGGCCCCCAGCCGCCTGGCTGGCATCCTGACACAAAGCCGAAGAGCCCAACTGTTCTCTGCGCACAATGGACATGGGTCGAACCTGTCGCGCAGATCAGGCCTGCTTCGGCTCGTCGAAGACCAGCACCGGCTTGATCGTCACGCCCGATCTCATGTCGTCGAGCGCGTCGTTGATCTCGGCCAGGCGGTAGGTCCGCACGAGTCGGTCGATGGGCAGGCGCCCCTCCTCGAAGTGCTGCACGAGCTCGCGCAGGAAGACGAGGCCTGTCCCATCTCCTCCCATGATGCCTCGGATCGTGACGCCCTTCGTCAGGATGCGGTTCAGATCGAGGTCGAGGGGGACCCCGCCAGTGCCCGTCACATAGCCGAAGACCCCGTGATAGCCGAGCGAGTAGATCGCCTGGAGGATGACGTCCTTGACGCCGGTCGAGTCGAATGCCCGATCGACCCCACCGGGCACGATCGCCGTGATCTCGGCGACCGCATCGGGGGTGCTGGCCGTATTGATGACATGGGTCGCCCCGAACTCTCGCGCCAGCTCGAGGCGCGAGTCGAAGCGGTCGATCGCGATGATCGTGCGCGCTCCGCGCATCTTCGCCGCCGCGATCGCCGCGAGGCCCACGGTCCCCACGCCGAAGATCGCGATCGAGTGGCTCGGCTCCGGCTGCAGGGTGTTGAGGACCGCACCAGCCCCGGCATTCACGCCGCAGGTCAGTGCGGCGAGGTGCTCGAGCGGAGCGGCGGCGTCGACCTTGATGATGTTGCGCTCGGTCACGAGCGAGAACTCGGCGAACGACGACTGGCCGAAGAAGCCGGCCCGCACCGGGAGTCCGTCGCGGCTCGCCTTCGTCGATCCGTCGAGCCGGGTGCCGCCGAAGACGAGGACGCCTGCTCGCTCGCAGTAGGCGGTGTGGCCGAGTCGGCACTGCGTGCACCTGCCGCAGAAATCGGGGACGATGATGACCCGATCTCCCGGTTTGACCGCCGTGACACGGGATCCGACGCGCTCGACGACGCCCGCGCCCTCGTGGCCGAGGATCATCGGGAGCGGGACAGGCAGGCGCTGATTCAGCGCGTTGATATCGGTGTGGCAGATGCCGACCGCGAGGATGCGGACGAGGACCTCATCATCGCGAGGCTCATCGAGCTCGACCTCGGCGACATCGAATCGCTCGCCAGCCTGCATCGCGACCGCAGCGGTCATCATCACCATGCGCATTCCTCCTCGAACGCCGACGCCGCCCGAGGCGGCACGCCCCGATCATCTCCCGCTGACACGGGCTCTCGGCCTGTCGTCGGCGGTGGACGATCGAGGCCGATACTGACGGAGGGACCAATCGGCGCGACGGGGCCCGGCATGCATGCTGGTCCGACGACTTCAACGGAGAGGCCTTCAGATGACCCTCGCTATGGATCAGAGCCGACTCGCATTGCCGTACATCGGCGGCGCGACGGTCGACGTCGACGAGCGCACCGTCGTGCTCGAGCCGGCGGACACGACCATCAGAGTCGGCTCCGTCGCGCTCGCTGGACCGGAGCACGTCGAGGCCGCCGTGGCCGCTGCCACCGAGGCATTCCCCGCCTGGCGCGACCTCAGCGCCGAGGAGCGAGGCGACATGATCCTCGCTGCGGCAGCGGCACTGGAGGCTGAGGCGCCTGCGCTCATCGACCTGCTCGCACGCGAGGTCGGGAAGGTCCTGCCCGACGCTCGCGCCGACATCATGGGCTCGATCGCGATGCTGAAGAACTTCGTCGCGCTCGTCCGCGAGCTCGCCACCGACCCGAATCACGCGGGCGAGCCCGGCACCGGACAGGCGGTTCTCGTGAAGGTGCGGCACGTGCCTGTCGGCCCTGTCGCCGTGATCGGCCCGTGGAACACCCCGGTCTTCCTCACGTTCAACGGCATCGCGCCGTCGCTCGCCTCCGGCTGCACCGTCATCGTGAAGCCCGCCGTCGAGGCGCCGCTCGCGCTGACCGCCGTCGTCCGCATCCTCGCGGAGCATCTGCCTCCCGGCGTCCTCAACGTCGTGCCAGGCCGTGGCTCTGTCGTCGGCCAGGCCCTCGCCGAGCACCCTGGCATCCGCGCGCTCATGTTCACGGGCGGGACGGAGACCGGGCGTCGCATCCAGGCGGCCGCGGCGGGCAACCTCAAGAAGGTCGCGCTCGAGCTCGGCGGCAATGACCCCGCGATCATCCTCGAGGATGCGGAGATCGACGACTCGATGATCACCGAGCTCGTCGCCGGCTCCTTCGGCATGACGGGCCAGATCTGCTTCAACATCAAGCGCATCTACGTGCACCGAAGCCACTACGACGAGTTCGTCGAGCGCTTCACCGAGGCGGTCGGCCGCGTCGTCATCGGCGACCCCCACGACGAGACCGCGCACATCGGGCCGCTCACCACGCGCGACGGATACGAGAATGCCAAGCGCCTCCTGAGCGATGCGGTCGCCGCTGGCGCGACGGTGCGCGAGCTCGGCACGTACTCCAAGTCCGCCAAGCGCGACTCGGGGCTCTACATCTCACCCACCGTCGTCACGGGCATCGCCCCCGACTCGGAGCTCGTGCTGGACGAGCAGTTCGCGCCCATCATGCCGATCATCGCCTTCGACACGGATGACGAGGCGGTCGCGGAGGCGAATCGCACCGAGTTCGGTCTCGCATCCTCGGTCTGGTCCGCCGACCTCGCCCACGCAGAGCGCGTCGCGGGCCGCATCGAGGCGGGCAACACCTTCATCAACACCCACCGGCTCGGCGCGAGCGTCCCGTTCGTGCCGTTCGGCGGGGTCAAGCAATCAGGTCTCGGAAGGACACACGGTATGTACTCGCTCCACCACTGCACCGAGGAGCACGGCATCGTCGGCTTCACCGAACCGGCGACGCAGCTCCCCGGCATCTCGCACTGGCAGTCCGTCGTCGCGGGGGTCGACGCGTGACCGGCGGCGCCCCCGGCTGGGAGACACGGCCGTACCGCCGCATCGCGACGGAGGAGGCGTACGCGCCGATCGAGGTCCTCGACGAGTACCGGCGGATCCTCGCGGCCGGCACCGGCGAGATCGGATTCGAATCGATCATCGGGCATTTCCTGCGCTCGCAGCACCCGCAGCCGCAGGCGGTCGCCCGCAAGCTCTCCGACCTCGGCGAGGAGCGCATCGCCGACATGGATGCGACGGGGATCGATCTCCAGATCCTCTCGCTCACGTCGCCCGGCACGCAGGTACTCGATCCGGACACCGCGCGCCACCTCGCGGCGCTCACCAACGATCGCATTGCCGAGGCGGTGCGCGCCCACCCCGATCGCTTCGCAGGGCTCGCAGCGGTCGGCTTCGAGGACATTCCCTCGGCGATCGACGAGCTCGACCGCGCCGTGAACCAGCTCGGGCTCAAGGGCCTCATCCTCAACTCGCACCTCAAGGGCCGCTACTTCGACGACCCGGAGTTCCTCCCGCTGTTCGAGGCCGTCGCGGCGCTCGACGTGCCCGTGTACCTCCACCCGCAGACGCTCCCCGACGACGCGATCCGCCCGTGGCGCGAGGCGGGGCTCGACGGAGCGGTGTGGGGGTTCGCTGCGGAGACGGGTCTGCACCTGCTCCGCCTCATCACCTCGGGCCTCTTCGACAAGGTCCCGAACCTGCGATTCGTGGTCGGGCACCTCGGCGAGGGCATTCCGTACTTCATGCACCGGATCGACCACATGCACGCAAAGGCGGTCGCCTCGAAGCGCTACGAGTCGATGGGGCCTCTCTCGCAGCGCCCGAGCGAGTACCTCAAGTCGCACATCTGGCTCACGACATCCGGAATGCCGTGGACTCCGCCGATCATGTACGCGCGCGAAGTCCTCGGGGCCGACCGCGTCATGTACGCGATGGACTACCCGTACCAGTTCGTGAAGGACGAGGTCGACGAGCAGGATGCCCTGCCGATCTCCGACGCGGAGAAGTTCGACTTCTTCGAGGGCATCGCCACACGCGTGTTCAAGCTCTGAGGCTCATCGCCCGCAGATGCAGGAAGGCCGGTCCCGAGCGGGACCGGCCTTCTCACTTCGAGCGTGTCAGTGGCAGACGATCTGCCCGTTGACGACCTCGCCACCAGCGCTGCCGCACTGCTGGATGATCTCGTTCGCGAAGCTGATGAAGAACGTGCCCGCGACGATGATCACGATGAGCGCGATGATCGCGCCGACGAGGGAGAGCGCGCCGAGCACGATACCCGTGATCGACATGCCCTTCCCGGTGGGCTCCTTCTTCACGCCGATGGCGCCGAGGATGATCGCGACAAGGCCGAGGAGACCGCCGAACGCGACCCAGCTGCCGAGCAGACCGAGGATGCCGAGCACGAGCGACGCGATGCTCAAGCCCTTCTTGTCGGAGGCCGGGGCGCTGGCCGCGGCGTACGCGGGCGGAGGGGTGGGTTCAGATGCGGGGACAATCGGGTCGGACATGGTGCCTCCAGGTTTCGGTGTGACCCATTCGGGTACGCGGGAACATTAGCGGTCAGACGGGGCGGTCCGCCACGGGTGCATGGACGATCGCGCGCCCGACAGCTTTGGACGCATCGCCGGGCCGGAACGCCTCGAAACTCAGCGCTCCGCAGACATCCATCTAAATGGTGAAGTATTGACGTCATGGCGATCGGCATCTTGACGAGCGGCGGCGACTGCCCCGGTCTCAATGCAGTCATCCGCGCTGTCGTGCTGAAGGGCACGCAGGTCTACGGACAGGAGTTCCTCGGCTTCCGCGACGGGTGGCGAGGCGTCAATGAGGGCGACGCGATCCCGCTCGTCCGCAAGGACATTCAGGGCATCGGCAAGCTCGGCGGGACGATCCTCGGCACCTCGAGGACGAACCCGTTCGAAGACGGCGATGACAAGGCCGATCGAGCCCGCGCGAACCTCGAGCGCCTCGGCGTCGACTCGCTCGTCGTCATCGGCGGTGAGGGGACGCTGTCTGCGGCCAAGCGACTCGCCGACCTCGGCGTCGATATCGTCGCGGTGCCGAAGACGATCGACAACGATCTGTCCGGCACCGACTCGACCTTCGGCTTCGACACGGCAGTCGGGATCGCCACCGAGGCATTCGATCGCCTCCGCACGACGGGCGACTCCCACGGGCGAGTCATGGTCGCCGAGGTCATGGGTCGCCACGCTGGCTGGATCGCGCTCGCCTCCGGCATGGCCGCCGGCGCGCACGCGATCCTCATCCCGGAGCAGCGCACGCCCTGGTCCAAGCTCATGGAGTGGGTCGAGAGCGCGCAGGACCGCGGTCGCTCCCCGCTCGTCGTCGTCGCCGAGGGATTCATCCCTGAGGGCGGCGCCGAGGCGTACTCGGACCAGGGGCTCGACGCATTCGGCCGTCCCCGGCTCGGTGGCATCGGCGAGATCGTGACCGCCGAGATCGAGGCACGCACGGGGATCGAGGCGCGCTGCACGACGCTCGGTCACATCCAGCGCGGCGGCACGCCGAGCGCATACGACCGGGTGCTCGCGACGCGCTTCGGACTCGCGGCGATCGACGCGGTGGTGCACGAGCGCTTCGGTCGCATGGTCTCGCTGCGAGGCACCGACATCACGCATGTGCCGATCGAGGACGCGATCGGCCGACTCAACACGGTGCCGCAGGCCCGCTACGACGAGGCCGCGATCCTCTTCGGCTGAATGCCTCGGGTGTGCGATCCCGAGACCGCTCGGTACGCGCCGAGGCTCAGGACTTCTTCACAAAGGAGTACGTGACTGCCGCGACGATGCCGGCCGCGGCAAGGACGCCGCCAATGACCCACGGCGTCGGGTTGCGGCTGAACGACTCCTTCGCGCGCTCGCCGAGCCGCGCCGCCTGCTTGCGGACATTGAACCTGTCGCCGATCGCATCGAGCGTCGCGGCGAGTTCGTGGCGTGCCTCGAGCACGCGCGCGTCGACGGTCTGCAGCTCAGTCATCAGCAGCTCCCTCGGACTTGTGTCGCGGACGCTCGCCGCGGATGGCGGACAGGTCGTCGCTGATCGACTCCTGGACTGCGCTGAAATCGGGCTTGGCTCGGCTCAGCTGCGAGACGCCGATGAGTGCGAGGAGCACGGCGAGGACGATGAGCCCTCCGCCGATGATGAGCGCGGACGCCCAGAAGGGCAGCACGGTCGCGAGGCCCGCGATCGCCGCGATGATGAAGACGATGACCGCGATCGACAGCAGGTAGATGCCGGAGACGAGGAGGCCGACGCCGATTCCGGCACGCTTCGCCGTCGCGGCGAGTTCGGCCTTGATCCGCGCGATCTCGGCGGAGATGAGTGCGCTGAACAGACCGGGCAGGCTCGCGATGAGCTGCGAGAGCGGGCGCCGGCCGATCTGCTCGTCAGTCTCAGCCACCTGACGGCGCCGCCTTCGCGCTCGAACCCTTCGATCCGGAGCTCTTCGACGTGGAGGACTTGGTCCCGCCCGACTTCGAGGCGCCCGACTTCGCTGTGCCCGACGAGGACGACCTGCGCGCGGTCGTCTTCCGCGCCGCGGGGGTCCGGTCCTTGGGTGCGGTCAGGCGGTGAATGATGTTGCGCGTCCCGGTCGTCACGACCTCCGCAGCATCCTCCAGCCGGTCGTTGGCGAAGGCCATCGTCCGGTCGATCTGCGTCTGCACTCGCGGATCGTGCCAGATCTTCGACGTCGCCGCCGAGAACTTCTCGTAGGGACCGCGGCCCGCGCGGGAGCCCAGGATGAAGCCGACTCCGACGCCGACTGCGAGGATCACGAGCTTTCTCATGGGAATCTCCGTCCGTTGGGGCAACGATACCCCGCAGACCTTACATGCCGATACGGGAATATGGGCGGGATCTCCTGGGATCCGCCGGGATCTCCCTGCGAGCTACCAGATGGTCACGCGCTGCGACGGCGCGAGCCAGAGCTTGTCCTGCTCGGTCACGCCGAAGGCGTCGTAGAAGGCGTCGATATTGCGGACGATCTGATTGCAGCGGAACTCGCCCGGCGAGTGCGGGTCGATCGTGAGGAGTCGGATGACCTCCTCATCCCGTGCCTTGCCCCGCCACGCCTGCGCCCACGAGAGGAAGAAGCGCTGCGCAGCCGGAATGCCATCGATGACGGGTCCCTCGGTGAGCCCTTGTCGCTCGAGGTGCACGAGGTAGGCCTTCCACGCGATGCCGAGACCGCCGAGGTCGCCGATGTTCTCGCCGATCGTGAGCGCGCCGTTCACGTGGTGCTCAGCGCTGTCGAGCTGCGCGGGGACCAGCGAGTCGTACTGCTCGATGAGCGACTTCGTCCGCTCCTCGAAAGCCGTGCGGTCGGCCTCTGTCCACCAGTCCGTGAGGCGACCATCGCCGTCGAACCGCGAGCCTTGGTCGTCGAAGCCATGCCCGATCTCGTGCCCGATGACGGCCCCGATGGCACCGTAGTTCGCTGCGGCGTCCCACGTCGATGAGAAGAAGGGCGGCTGCAGGATCGCGGCAGGGAAGACGATCTCGTTGAAGCCTGGGTTGTAGTAGGCGTTCACGGTCTGCGGCGTCATGAACCACTCGTCGCGATCGATCGGCGCGCCGATCTTGGCGAGCTCGCGCTGGAACTCGAACTCGTTCGCCGCGCGGACATTCGCGACGACATCGTCGGGGACGATCGCGAGCGTCGAGTAGTCGCGCCACTTCACGGGGTAGCCGATCTTGGGCGTGAACTTCTCGAGCTTGTCGAGGGCGCGGCGGCGCGTCTCCTCGCTCATCCATTCGAGCGAGGAGATCGACCGGCGGTACGCCTCGACGAGGTCGGCGACGAGCTCGTCCATGGCGGCCTTCGCCTCCGGCGGGAAGTGGCGCTCGACGTACTCGCGACCGACGGCCTCGCCGAGCGTGCCCTCGACGAGGCTCACGCCGCGCTTCCACCGGGCGCGCAGCTCCGGCGTGCCCGTGAGCGTGCGGCCATAGAAGTCGAACGACGCCTGCACGAATGCATCAGAGAGATACCCGGCGGCGGCACGGACCGTGTGGAAGACGAGCCAGTCGCGCCACGCGGGGACGCGGTCCTCCGTGAAGAGCCCCATGACCGCAGAGATGAATGTCGGCTGTCGCACGACGATCTCCTCCGTCGCCTCAGCGGGGATCCCCATCGCGTCACGCCAGACGGCGATCGGCACATCGCCTGCGAGCGCCTCGACATCGGCCCACGTGCGGAGGTTGTAGGTGCGCTCGGCGTCGCGCGTGGCGACCTTGTCCCAATGCGCGGCGGCGATCTCGTGCTCGAGCGCGACGACGCGGTCCGCGCGCTCCGCGGCATCGCCAACTTCAGCGAGTGTCAGCATTCGCTCCACGAAGGCTCGGTAGGCGCTGCGGACCTCGGCGAACTTCTCGTCGCGGTAGTACGACTCGTCCGGCAGGCCGAGACCTGACTGCTCCACGAAGATGAGGTACCGCTCGGGGTCGCCGGGATCGTTGTCGATGAAGAGTGCGGCGAAGCCGGGGGCACCGCCTCGCTCGAGGCGGCCGATGGTCGCGAGGAGGGACTCGACGCTGTCGGCGGCGAGCGCCTCGACGATCTGAGGTCGGAGAGGGTCGATGCCAGCCGCCTCGATGCGCGCCTCGTCCATGAAGGATGTGAAGAGGTCGCCGATCTTGCGCGCCTCAGTGCCAGCGGGTGCCGACCGGGAGGTCTCGATGATCTCCTTCACCGCAGACTCGGCCTCCTCGGCGAGCTTGAGGAAGGACCCGTAGCGCGCCTTGTCGGAAGGGATCTCGGTGCGATCTATCCAGGCGCCGTTCACATGCCGGTAGAGGTCGTCCTGGGGCCGAATGTCTGGCGACAGCTCGTCGAGATCGATGCCGGACACGAGCGCACCAACACTTGGCTGAGTCATGCCGAACACGATACGCGGCGGCCCCGTTCGGTCGCGGCGGTCATCGGCGTCGTTCGCCGCTGGCGCAAGGTCGCTCTTCTGCCATTCCACGGCAAGAGTGGTCCGGTAATGGGGCGCCAGCGATTAGCGTTGTCGGATGGACGGCCTCCGTACCGCGAAGCGCTGGCGCAACGCGGTCTTCTCGGTGTTCCTCGTCAACGGCTTCGCGGTCGCGACGCTCCTCGCCCGCCTCCCGGGCTTCCGCGACGCGCTCGGCATCGACCCATCCGAGGTAAGCCTCTTCATCCTCGGCTTCGCGGGCGGATCGGTCCTCGGACTGCTCTTCTCCAGCCAGATCCTGCACATGCTGGGCGGGCGCCGGACGATCCTGTACATGCTCTCGCTCGCCGGCATCGCACTCATCGCAGTCGGCCTCGCCGCGACCGTCCTCCAGTCATTCGTGATCGCGCTCATCCCTGCCGCGATCTTCGGCGCCGCGAGCGGGATCAACGATGTCGGTCAGAACGTCGAGGGCGCTCTCGCGGAGCGCGCGCTCGGCAAGACCACGATGCCGCTCCTCCACGCAGGCTTCAGCCTCGGCACGGTCACGGGTGCGCTGATCGGAGCGGGCGCCGCGGCGATCGAGTTCCCGATCTGGCTGCACTGGCTGATCGCCGGCGTCCTCGTGGTCATCGTCGCGTTCGTCGCGACCCGCTACATCCCGAGCGACGACGGCAGCGGCGCCGAGGAGGAGTCCAAGCCGAACTTCCGCGAGCGCATGAGCGTGTGGCTCGAGCCGCGCACGATCCTCATCGGCGTGCTCGTCCTGTGCTTCTCCTACACGGAGGGCGCGGCCAACGACTGGATCGCGATCGCGGTCGTCGACGGTCGCGGCTTCGACAACGCGCAGGGCGCCCTCATGCTCGCGGTGTTCACCGCGGCCATGACGGTCGGACGGCTCTCCGGCGGTCGCGCGCTGGACCGCTTCGGCCGGGTGCCGGTGCTCATCGGCACCGCGATCCTCGCGGGCATCGGCTTGAGCCTCGTCGTATTCGTGCCGGTGCCGTGGATCATGGTCGTGGGCACCGTCCTGTGGGGCCTCGGCGCCTCCCTCGGCTTCCCGATCGGGATGTCCGCTGCCGCCGACGATCCGAGGCGAGCTGCGGCGCGCGTGAGCGCCGTCGCGATGGTGGCGTACATCGCATTCCTCGGCGGACCGCCGCTCGTCGGATTCATCGGCGAGCAGATCGGCGTCCTTCAGGCCCTCGCGGTCATCCTCGTGCTCGTCGTCATCAGCATCGTGATCGCGCCCGTCGCGCGTCCGCTCAAGGGGTTCGGCGGCAGGGGCCCGCAGGCCGATCCGACCGAGCTCGACATCCGCGAGCCGCTCTGAGCCTCTCGCGCGCTAGCGTGTGCGCATGGCGGACCCCGACGCCGGCTACTCCGGCACTCCGCAGGCGAAGAAGCTCGGTCTGAAGCCGGGGATGCGCGTCGCGCTCATCGGCCGGCCTGACGGCTGGTCGTTCGACGATCCGCCCGAGCACCTCGAGACTGGTCGGGACTCAAGTTCGTCTGGCGCCTCGTCGACCGAGCTTGACGGGTCCTACGCGTCGGGCGCCGCTGGCGCGATCCGCAGCACGACCGTGTCGGAGGTGCCGGGGCGGCCGAGCTTCTGGCGGAGGCCGACGATCTTGTACATGAGCTTGTACTTCGTCGCGAAGAGCTCGTCGATCTCCGGGGTGAATGCCTCGATCGTCGCGACCCCCTGAGCGCTGGGTGCGCCTTCGGCGACTTTCCCCGACGCGCCGCATACGGCGAGCGTGACGCGCGGGTCGTTGCGCAGTCGCTTGACCTTGCCCGAGCTCCCGCCGGTGCGGACGACGAGCGAGTCGCCGTCGCGCGCCACCCAGATGGCCGTCGGCACACCCTCGCCGTTCCGGCGATACGTCGTGAGCGAGACGTATTCGGCGTCGGCGAGATCGAGCAGTGTGATGGCATCCGTCATGTGGCCCCCTTTGACACTGACTCCATCCTGGCGGACGGAGCGGAGTCGCCTGCCCACCCCAGATACCGTGGAGCGGTGAGACTCGTCATCGCCCGCTGCTCGGTCGACTACGCAGGCAGGCTGTCTGCACATCTCCCGCTCGCGACGAGACTGCTCGTGCTCAAGGCGGATGGCTCTGTCCTCGTGCACTCCGACTCGCTGAGCTACAAGCCGCTCAACTGGATGAGCCCACCGTGCACGATCGTCATCGACGATCCGGACGAGGACCAGCGGGCAAACGGCGTGGAGAACGTGTGGCGCGTGACGCAGGCGAAGACGGCCGATCTCCTCGTCATCTCGATCCACGAGATCCTGCACGACTCTTCGCATGAGCTCGGTGTCGATCCCGGCCTCCGGAAGGACGGTGTCGAGTCCGATCTGCAGCGGCTCCTCGCCGAGCAGGTCGAGCTCATCGAGGAGGGCGCGCGCCTGATCCGGCGCGAGTACGCGACCGCGATCGGACCGGTCGATCTCCTCGTGACGGGCGGCGATGGCGGGACGATCGCGGTCGAGGTGAAACGCCGCGGCGACATCGACGGCGTCGAGCAGCTGACTCGCTACCTCGAGCTGCTGAACCGCGACCCGCTCCTCGCTCCCGTGCGAGGCGTCTTCGCCGCCCAGGAGATCAAGCCGCAGGCCCGGACGCTTGCCGCCGACCGCGGGATCGAATGCCTCATCCTCGACTACGACGCGATGCGCGGAATGGACGAACGGCCGGATCGACTGTTCTGATCCGGCCGTTCGACAGGCGATGCGCTACGGCGCGGGGACGACCTCGACGGTGAACGTCACCGGCTGGATGCCACCCTGCGCGTTGGTGAGGACGATCTCGGTCGTGCCCTCCTTGAGCGGCTTGACGCCCGGGTTGAACTCGGCCGAGTCGGTCGTGTAGCCCTCCGTGAACTCGGCGACCGACGGGTCGGCGACCTCACCCGTGTAGCTGTCGACGGCGAGGGAGCCCGTCGTGATGTTGAGCACCGTGTTGAGGGGGAGCTCGACGGTCTGACCCTGGAGCTCGTCGGTCGACATGGTGATGGGGGCCGGCTGTCCGCCGATGACCGGCTCGCTCGCGCAGCCGGCGAGTGCGAAGGCGCCGACGAGGGTCGCGCCGAGGACTGCTGCGGAAATCTTGGTGTTGATCATGGGGCAAGTATGGCGCAGGCGAGGCAGCCCCAGCCACGTTCCGCTCTGTGAGTAACCAGCGCGTTCGCTATGTCTTACCTGAGCACGCGCACTCGAGAAGCTGAACGTCTGCCGACTGACCAGGAGAGGATCGCCAGGCCGAGGCCCGCGACACCGAGCCCCACGCCGACCCAGGTCGGGGCGAGGAATCCCCAGCCCGCCGCGATGACGGCGGCACCGAGCGCAGCCCCGAGCGAGTTGCCGATGTTGAGCGCCGAATGGTTGATCGCGGCGGCGAGGGTCTGCGAGTCACCGGCGACGTCCATGAGGCGCGTCTGGATGGCGGGCGACAGCGCGGAGGAGAGCGCGCCGACGAGGAAGACGCACACCGCGAGCGCCGCCGGCCACTGCGCGGTGAGACCGAGGAGGACCAGCACAAGGATGAATGGCGGGAAGAGCCGCAGGACCGCTCGCATCGCGCCGCGATCGGCGAGACGTCCCCCGGCGAGGTTGCCGACCGTCATTCCGAGTCCGAAGGTCACGAGCGCCCACGGGATGAATGCCTCGGGCAGCCCCGCGACGTCGGTCACGAGCGGAGCGATGTAGGAGTACACGGCGAAGAAGCCGCCGAAGCCCACCGACCCGATGAGGAGGGCGAGCCACACCTGGCCGCGACGGAGCGCGCCGAGCTCGCGGCGCAGGGTGGCACGAGGGTCGCCAGGCTGCGCGGGAAGCGACATCGCGATGAGCAGGGTCGTGAGGAGGAAGATCGCCGCGACGACGAGGTACGAGGCCCGCCATCCGGCCACCTGGCCGAGCCACGTGATGAGCGGGACGCCCACGACGTTGGCGATCGTGAGCCCGGAGAGGACGAATGCGACACCTCGGCCGCGCTTGCCCTCGCCCATGAGTCCGGCCGCGACGAGCGCCGCGATGCCGAAGTACGCGCCATGCGGAAGGCCGGCGATGAATCGCGCCACGAGCGTGAGCTCGAAGGTGGGGGCGAGTGCCGAGGCGATCGACCCGAGCGCGAAGAACGCCGCGAAGCCGACGAGGAGGCGCTTGCGCGGGAGCCGCGCGAGCGTCGCGGCGATGAGCGGCGCGCCCACGACGACTCCGAGCGCGTACGCCGAGATGACGAGACCGGCCTGCGCGATCGCGTCATCCGGGGCGGTCGCCCACAGTTCGGGGAGGAGGTCGGCCGCGATCTGCGGGAGCACTCCCATCGCGACGAACTCGGTCGCCCCGATCCCGAAGCCGCCGACGGCGAGTGAGAGCAGGGCGAGACGGAGACGCACCGGACCAGCGTAGATCTCCCGCACGGCGGCAGCTTTTCTGTCACGATGTCCGCATGACCGATGGGGATGCGGGCGTCACACAGGAGCTGTCGGGCGAATCAGGTCGCGGCCTCAAGCGCGAGCGGACATTCTTCGGGCAGCCGTGGCAGCTCGTCCACATCTTCGGAGTCGAGACGTGGGAACGGTTCTCGTTCTACGGCATGCAGGCGATCCTGCTCTACTACATGTACTACACGGCCACCCAGGGTGGTCTCGGGATCCCACAGGGGACTGCGGCAGGGATCATGGGCGCCTACGCCGGCGCCGTCTATCTCTCGACGATCCTCGCCGCGTGGCTGTCCGACCGCGTGCTCGGCGCTGAGCGCACACTCTTCTACTCGGCGATCGTCGTCATGGCTGGCCATGTCGCGCTCGCCGTCCTGCCTGGTGGTGCTGGACTCGCCGTTGGCCTCGTGCTCGTCGCACTCGGCTCCGGCGGTGTGAAGTCGAATGCCTCGGCGATCGTCGGCAAGCTCTACGCCCCCGAGGACACGCGCCGCGACGCAGGCTTCTCGCTGTACTACCTCGGCATCAACCTCGGTGGCTTCCTCGGGCCGCTCCTGACGGGCTGGCTCCAGTCGACGTGGGGCTTCCACATCGGCTTCGCCGCGGCGGCGGTCGGCATGGCGATCGGTCTCATCCAGTACGCCTTCGGCCGCAGGCATCTCCCTGCGGTGACGCGTGTCGTCCCGAACCCGGTGAGCAAGGCCCGCCTCGCCCTCTACATCCTGCTCGTGGTCGTGTTCTCGGCTGGCGTCGTGGCGCTGCTCATGGGCGGGATCGTCTCCCTCGACTTCCTGCCCGAGCTCCTGACGATCATCGGCGCGGTGGCGGCGGTCGCGCTCTTCATCGTGATCCTCACCAACCGCTCGCTGGATGCGACGGAGCGGCGCCGGGTATGGGCATTCCTCCCGCTCTTCCTCGTGAATGTCGGGTTCTGGTCGATCTACATGCTGAGCTTCACCCTCACCGCGGAGTACGGCAGCGACCGGACGAACCTCGACGTGTTCGGCTGGCAGATGCCCGCGGCGTGGGTGCAGTCGATCAACCCCGTGTTCATCCTGCTGTTCTCGGGCGTCTTCGCTGCGCTGTGGACGAAGCTCGGATCGCGGCAGCCGTCGACGCTCACGAAGTGGGTGCTCGGCATCGCAGCGGTCGGCATCGGCTACCTGCTCCTGCTCCCGTGGACCGGGACCGGCAGCCACGGCACGCCGATCTGGGGGATCGTGCTCGTCGTGTTCGCGTGGACGATGGGCGAGCTGCTCTTCAGCCCGACCGGTCTCTCCCTCACGACGAAGCTGTCGCCGCGCGCGTACACGAGCCAGATGTTCGCCCTGTACTTCCTGTCGCTCTCGATCGGCGGCTCGGTCGGCGGTGTGCTCGCGGAGATGTACGACGAGAAGGCCGAGTTCCCGTACTTCCTCGTGCTGGGTATCGCGGCGCTCGTGCTCGCGGTCGTCATGTGGGCGATCGTGAAGCCGGTGCAGCGACTCATGGGCAGCGTGCGCTGAGCCTGGCGGAGCTCCCCGGCCCGGATGATGAGCGGATCGCGTGATCAGGGGCGCATGAGAGCGACGGGGGTGCGCGGATTCTTCCGAGCCCTCGCGAACACGCTCGACGCATCGCACTCGCTCGCGGAGATCGTCTTCGGGCTCGTCATGGTCATCGGCGTCACGAGCGCCCCGCGCTTCGACTTCGTCGACGAATCGGTGCAGCCCATCGATGTGTTCTGGGGGGCGTTCTGGCTCGTCGCCGCCTGGGCATTCATCGACACCGCGGTGTATCTCCTGGCGTCGATGTTCAAACTCGGTCGCCGTCGCCTCGCTGCTCGTCGTGCGGGCAGAGCCATCCCGCCCATGCGCCTCCCGCGGGGCGATTGGATGGCGGCGCTCGCGGTATGCCTCGCACTGCTCGCGACCCTGTGGCCTCCGATCGTCCCCTACCTGCTCCCGCTGCCGGAGGACATGATCGTCATCCTCTCCAATGTGCTGTCGATCCTGTCGCTCGCATGGGTCGGCTGGTTCTGGGCGAGATGGACTGACTATCCGAGGTGGCTGTGCTCCCTCGTCGTCGCGGCATTCGGGATCTCCGCGGTGCTCGTCACGATCGCACTCGACGTCGCGTGACGACCGCCAGGTGAGGGACCGGGTCGGAGAGCAGTCAGACTGAGATGGTCGGCCGGTCACGCCCGGCCGGATCGCCCGCGGTGCCGCCGCCGCGTCCACTGTCCCCGAGGAGTCCGATGTTCTACGAGCCGCACGAGCGCGACAAGGCCGTCCTGCCCCACGACCCGATGAATGCGCTCGTCGCACCCCGGCCGATCGGCTGGATCTCGACGCTCGATGGCAACGGCATCCCGAACCTCGCTCCGTTCAGCTTCGCGAACATCGTGTCGTCGCGGACGCCGATCCTCATGTTCAGCAGCAACGGCGTGAAGCACTCGATGGTGAACGCCCTCGCCTCCGGTGAGTTCGTGTGGAACCTCGCGACCGCGGCACTGTCCGAGCAGATGAGCCAGACGTCAGCGACCGTGCCCGTCGGCGTGAACGAGTTCGAGCTCGCCTCGCTCGAGACCGCGCCGTCCCGGCTCGTGGCGCCGCCTCGGGTCGCGGCGAGCCCCGTGGCATTCGAATGCCGCGTGACCCAATCCGTCCAGCTGCGGAATCTCGCGGGGGACGAGCTCGACCAGTGGCTCGTGCTCGGCCAGGTCGTCGGCGTGCACCTCGACGAGCGATTCATCCTCGAGGACGGGCGCGTGGACACCGCTGCGCTCCAGCCGCTGGCTCGCGCCGGCTACCTCGACGAATACGCCGCGGTCACGGAAATTCTCCACATCGAACGGCCCTAGGCGCGCGACAATCGCGGCATGACCGCTTCAACGTCGAAGCGCGGACGCGGCTGGCTCGGCCTCGGGACCCTTCCTTTCGCCGCCGCGATCCTCGCAGCCATCAACGGCCTGTACATCCTGCTCGTCGCCTTCGGCAACATCACCGACTTCGACACGAACCAGGCATTCGTCCAGCACGTTCTCTCGATGGACACCACGAACTTCGGCGGCACGCCAGGTGAGGGTCTCGACCCCGATGTCATGTGGCACGCGATCAGCGACCCGGTGCTGCAGAACATCGGGTACGTCGCGATCATCGCGTGGGAGTCGCTCGCGGGCATCGTGCTCGCGGTAGCCGTCGGATTCTGGATCAAGGAGCGTGGGCGCGGCTACGTCGTCGCCCGTGCGCTGACGACGATCGGCCTGCTCATGATCGTCATCCTCTTCATGGGCGGATTCATCACGGTCGGCGGCGAATGGTTCCAGATGTGGCGCTCGACCTCATGGAATGGCGAGGACGCCGCCCTCCGCAATGCGATCCTCGCGCTCGCCTCGCTCATCGTCGTCCACCTGCCGTCGCGGAGCTGGGCCCGGGCGGACGACGCGGAGCGGCCCGCGAGCGCCTGACGCTCAGGACCGGGGTGATGGTCGTCGCCGCGTTCACTCAATGAGCAGCGGCGCTCGGCTCCTGGCGGCATCCACTGCAGAATCGTCAGACAGGTTCGCAACGCCGCGACCACTGTGCCGCCGGCACAGCTCGACAGAAGGACCGACTTCCGGATGACCACCCGCGCGCTTCCCATCGCCGATGGCGACCTCCTCGACCAGGACCGACTCCGGGAGCTCCAGTCGCAGCACTGGGTGGCGACGAGCGACCGCGGCTACGAGGTCTTCAGCTACGCCGAAGGATTCCAGGTGCTGGAGCACCCGAAGCTCCTGAAGGGTCCCAGTTTCGTGTACCGCATCGACCAGCTGGGGCTCGAGGGCGACGCAGGCCGATACTTCCGGATGGTCCTGCCCGCGACGGAAGGCGAGTACCGTCGCAAGCTTCGTGCACCGATCGGCGCACTCTTTCGCCCGTCGCAGGTCGCCAAGCTGCGCGACGCCGTCCGCGGCATCGTCAGAGACCTCGTCGCGGAGATCGACGCCGAGAGCCCGATCGACCTGATGGAGCAGCTCTGCTGGGTGCTGCCAGCTCAGACGTACTGCCACCTCGTGTCGATGCCATTCGACCTCGCGCCGACAGTGCGCCGGATCGGGGACCAGGTCGCAGGGACGCTGCTGCGCGTCGACCACGACCGGGTCGGCGAGATGGAGGCAGCGATCCTCGAGGCTGTCGATCTGGTCCGCGAACACCTCGATGCTCGCCGTGCGAACCTCGGAGACGACTTCTCCTCAGCGATGATCCGCCAGCAGATGGACGGCATGCTCACGGAGGAGGAGCTGCTCGTCGAGGCGCTGAGCGTCATCAATGCGAGCGTCGACAACACCGCGCACCAGATGGGGAATGTCTTCGGTGCGATGCTCACGGATCGCACCCGCTGGGAGGCGTACCTCGCGGATCGGTCGCTCGCGGCGAGCATGATCGAGGAGACGATCCGGATGTACCCGCGGTTCGGGACGATCTTCCGCCTCGCGAGCGAGGACGTCACGGTCGCCGACCAGACCTTCCCCGAAGGCTCGTGGATCTTCGTCTCGGTGCGCGCGGCGCAGCGGGACCCCGCTCGATTCGAGCGACCCGACGAGTTCGACTGGACGCGCTCACCCGCGCGTCAGGTGATGTTTGGCGCCGGAACCTACAACTGCCTCGGCCAGAACCTCGCGCGGCTCGAGATCGAGGAGGCGCTCGCCGCCGTCGCCGACCGCTTCCCGGACATCTCGCTCAGCGCACCGTGGGAGCAGACGATCCACGATGCGGTGTCGGAGACCAGCCGCCTGATCGCACGCGCGTAAACAGGGGGAGACGGTCGATCTGGTGGGCTGTTTGCGAAATTCAGCAAGGGCCCGGAATCAGGCGGCCGTCGCGAGTCACGATCGGAAGGGTACAGTTCGCCGCTATCCACGAGAACCGGCGACTCAAACAACGACGAAACCGGTGGGAGATCAGCCCTCCCACCGGTTTCCGTTGGGCGTGCAGCGACTGCGGCCGTGCAGCGTCGATTACTGCCGCCTCGACGTGAGTACACCGACGCGGAGCTGGAGCTATGAGCGCGGTGGTGCATCTCCCGGAGGAGCCGAACGAGGAGGAGCGCCAAGCAGCACTCACGGACGCCTACCTCAAGCAGCTCCATGAGGAGCATGAACAGCCACGCAGGGAGGCCATGGCCGAAGTCGCCTTGAAGTTCGCTCTCTTGCTCGCCGTGGCGTGGGGCGTCTGGGTGACGTGGCAGCTCTTCTGATGAGCATGAAGCCCGTGAGGAGCCGTCACACCCGCGTGAAGGCTTTCGAGAGAGCCGCGAGCACAGCCTGCTTGCTCACGCCGCTCCGCGGGTCGTTAACCACGGGCAGCGCGTTGACGAAGCGAAGCAGCCCGTCCAGATCGGCGCTTCGCATCTTCCTCGGAGTGAGGTCAATGAACAGGCCGTTGTACCCCTTATGGACTTTCCGCCCCTGCCAGTCGTTCGAGGCCATAGGAGGCTCGTTCTCGTACAGCCGCTGTGTCACAAAGACCATGTGAGGAACCCCGTCCGGTTTCTCTCGGCTGTCGCCATGACGCCAGGGCTTGACCTCGAATACGTCCTGGAACCTGTACCGCGTCTTCTTCGCTGTGAAGGTACCTGCGGCGAAGTCCACGACGAGCTTTCGCGCCGCGGGGCCAGTGAAGGTTTGATGCGACTTGTAGGCCAGCCAGAGCACGATGACGAGCGCAAATCCCACGGTGAAGAGTCCGGTGACGACAATCTCCAGGAACTTCAGTGAGCTGTCAGTGAAGAAGCGTGTGATCCAGAAGATGAACAGCGCGAGCCACGCGAGGCTCAGCACGAGGAGCGGACGCCGGATCTTCGAGGGCGCGAGTCGAATCGTCTGGAGCTGCACAGGCACATTATGTCCGGTCAGGGCGGCCAAACGTGGTCGTCAGCGGTCGCCCGCGCCGTTCTCCGCGGGCTTTCGGTGTGGGCTGCGTGCCCGTGACGATGCGCTATCGCGGGTGCCAGATCGCGCTACAGCGTCGCTCGATTGGGGTGGCTGATATTGCCCTCGAGGAGCAGTTGGTGTCTAGAGCGGCTAGCGAGAGGGCTCGTTAGAAACTCCTTCACCGACTCAACAAAGGAGAGAGCAATGAACGAGAACGACCAAGAGCGCACCGAGTCCGCGCCGATCAGTGAGACCACCACGACGTACGTCTATGAGTACGAGGAAACAGATTCTCAGCGCACCATCGAGATTCTGACCGCTGGTCGCACCGAAGTGCTGGGCGTCTGGATCCGCTGATCATGGGCCGTTTCCATCGCACGACAAGCGGCAGGATCGAACCGTGCCGCGCCTCCCAGCGCGCGTGCCCTCTGGGAGAAGAGAACCACTTCGAGAATCAGCACGAGGCTGTCGCGGCTCTCAACCACCAGAGCATGCCAGCGCCACAACGACTCGCTGACCCTCGTCGACCGCTTGCCTTGGTGGCCCGGGAGCAGACGCTATTCGAGTCGGCGCGCCACGAATCGAGGCCTGTGCCGATGGCCCACCGCTCCATCGCCTCCGTACAAGAGGTGTACTTCGAGGAGAACGGGCGCGAGTTCGGCAACGGGGTGCTCGTGACCCACTTCCGTGATGGCTCAGCACAAGTGCGGTTGCCGATCATGCACGAGGTGGAGCCCGGGCAGTGGAACAACGTGCAATTGCGCGTCAAGTCTGGACAGAGCGTGAGCACCGCGTACGAGAAGTTCCTCGATGGGGTGGAGTACGAGCCGCCAGCCGCGTACCGCATCATCGGCAACGATGCGGGCCGGACCGTCATCGCGAAACTCTCTGCGGAGCACTACGCGCGCTTGCGTGCGGCACTACGGGCAAGCGAGTCCCTCATAGCGGCTCCGGTCGAGGAGCACGCGGCCCCGAAGAACCGCGAGTTGCTGGATGCTCTCGTGGGGACGGGAGGTGCCTCGTGACTGCGGCTGCCTTTCACCTCGACCCGAACGACGGAACGCCGCGTCGCTGTGGCCGCCCCAACGAGTGTGGGTGGGCCGCTCCGGAAGATCACCGCGCGACGCCGGAGCAGGTGCGCGAACAGTACGAGCAACTCATGGCGGCCTTCGCCATTCCTCGCTTCCGTAAGAGTGGCGGGCGCGAGCGGCAGTGAAGCGTCCCCGGACGCCGACGGGTACCAGCGATTCCTGCTCCACGATCCAGCTGGCTACATCCCCGCCGACGTGATCACGGGTGAGATCGTTGCCTATCCGGCAAGCAAGACCGTCACCATTCCTGCGATCGTCGACAAGAACGGGGCAGACAAGCACCGCCAGCTGTACCCGTACAAGTCCGCCGCATGGGAGAAGTGGTACTGGCTGCGTGCCACCGTCGAGCACCAGAACGGCTTCCTCAAGGCGGGCACGGTCTCCGACCTCGCCAACGAGGATCTCCGCCAGGCCCGCGGCTATGCATTCCACTACCTCGCCGCGACGGTCCTGGTCGTCAGCAGCAACGTCCGCAAGATCCGGACCTCCCTGAACGGCCTCGCGGGCCCCCGGAACCCCAAGTCGCCCGAACGTCCCCTCAAGCGCGCTGCACGTAGGACTTCACGCTCGACAGGACCGAGGCTCCGCGACTCTCTCGACCGCCGCACCACTCGGTACCCGTCAAGAACCTGAACCACCTCGCCAGACGCCCGGACATCGAGCCGGGCCTTTGGCATGCCCGAAAACGGCTGACAAGCAAGCCGACGAGCGATTTCGCCACCCAAACACGCTGCTCATCCGCGTCAGAACACGCTCGACGCCCCGCTACCAGCCCACAACGACGGAACGGCACCTCCCGAAGGAGATGCCGTTACGTTTCACAAATTGCATTCGTAGAGTTTCACGAACTCCACCTGGTGGGCTGTTTGCGAAATTCAGTCCAGACCCGACTTTAGGCGGCTCGTCGCAGTCACGATGAGGATGTTTTCCAGCTCGATGCCTCAGATTTTCCGCCGCCGTGGGCGCGCCTCGGCCGAGTGACCATTCGCGTCACGGTTCCGCGACGGGAGTCTGACGCGCACTTCTGGAAACCTGTGGCGAGGATATCGCCTCCTCGGAAGTAGTCCGTGAACTACCTGCTGCGCAGCGGCTGTAGTTCCGGCGTCGCGCTCTTGACTCGGTCGCTGGCGGCGAGGCGGACTGCACGCGCTCGGCCTATGGCCGCCAAGTCAGCGCGACTGGTCGCAGCTGACAGGATCGGCGTCCATGTCGAAGACGTGGACCTCGTCGATGCCCCACTCGCCGTCCGGGCTTTGACTGAGTTCGACCCGCCCAATGGTTTCGCCGCGTTCGTTGCCAGCATTGAGCGAGAGCGTCGTGACCTCGGGATTGTCGGTCAGAGACGCACCGACCGAGTTTGCGACCGACAACAGAACCGGAAGCATGCGCATTCCATCACTGAGCCCACCGGTTACCGGGTCCTTGTCAGGTTCCGCTTCTGCCCAAGCGATGTAGGAAGCGACTGCTTCGGACGGTGTGCTGTAGCCCTCAATCCACTCCTCAATGAAGGCGGCGCCGCACTGCGACGTAGTGACACCGTCGTGAGTTGGGTTCAACGCGTTTACTTGCTGCGCCGTGATGATTCCCGCCGCAGCACACCCGAGAAGGACCGCGGCGGCCGATATTGCCGGCCAGGCGCTCAGCTTGCTCCGTGAGTTCACTGTGATCTCCGCTCCGAAAGTCCTAGTAGACGTAGCCGAAACTCACACTGTCCCAAATCACTTCTTGGGTCCTGCGATGAGAATGGTACTCGTAAGTTGCCTCTCCGCCGGTGTCCTTTGTCTGGCACATCGTTGCTTGCGCACCAATCACGCCACACTTCTCGACCACGGCGGCAAGGATTGGGACCGAATCTACGGGTCCGCACGCAATCGAATCGAAGAATTCAACGCGCGGCTCAAGGAGAATGGGCTCGCCGCAGCAGGCCGACGCCGTCTCCGCGGATACACGTTCCAGTTCATCCTCACCGGTTTCCTCGCCGTCGGGCAGAACCTGACCGAGCTCGCGTCGTTCCTCGACAAGCACCGCCCGATGGTTCGACCGACGGCCGACAACCCGAACCCCGACTACAGCGAATGGTTCGCCGACGTGCGCGAGCCCAACAACCACGGGGAAAACGAGTCCGCGCAAGCCGCGTGACCTAGCCCCGCCCGAAGCGAAAGCGCCAGCCGATCGGCTGGCGCTTTCGTGCGTTCTGGCCCCTGCGGAGAGGCTCGAAACTGGCTCTCAATAACGCAAATAGATTCGCTCAATTTCGCAAATAGCCCCTGGTGCGCGAGGCGGGACTTGAACCCGCACGCCCTTGCGAGCACTGGCACCTGAAGCCAGCGTGTCTGCCATTTCACCACTCGCGCGCGAAGCCAGAGCCTATCACTTCGGGCCTGCACGCTTCGAGAGAGCCGGGAGTCCGCCCACCGCACGCCCCCAGGTCAGAGCGCCTCGCCGCCCCGTCCAGAGCCAACCGTTACCATCGAGCCTGATCACCGGACTGGACTGAGGGCAGCGTGGGACTACTCGACAGCTTCGAGCGCGGGCTCGAACGCGCTGTCAATGGCGCGTTCGCAAAGACCTTCAAGTCGGGTCTACAGCCGGTCGAGATCGCCGCGGCGCTGCGCCGCGAGGTCGACACGAAGGCCGCGATCGTCTCGCGCGACCGCATCCTCGTGCCCAATGAGTTCACGGTCCGCGTCTCGACTGCGGACTACGACCGCATCACCGCGCTCGGCCCGACGCTCGTAAGCGAGCTCACCGAGATCGTGCAGCGGCACGCGGTCGCGCAGCGCTACTCCTTCGCAGGTGGCATCGACATCCGCTTCATCGCCGACCCCGGTCTCACGCAGGGGCTCATCGACGTCCAGTCCGCCACCGCGCAGGGCGAAGTCCAGTGGACGCCCGTCATCGAGGTGAACGGCGCGCGTCACGAGCTCCGGCACTCGCGCACCGTCATCGGCCGTGGCTCAGAGGCGGACCTCACGCTCGACGATGCGGGCATCTCCCGCCTCCACGTGGAGATCCTCTGGGATGGCAAGCGCGCGCAGGTCCGCGACCTCGGCTCGACCAACGGATCGAAGCTCAACGGCGTCCCCCTCAAGGGCGCGGCCCTCCTCGAGCCCGACTCGGTCATCGAGATCGGTCGCAGCCGCATCGTCTTCCGCGTCCTCGCGCGAGCCGGAGGCGGACGATGAGCGAACTCACCTACTTCGTGCTGAAGTTCGGATTCCTCGCCCTCATGTGGGTGTTCGTCTTCATCATCGTCTACGCCCTCCGCAGCGACCTCTTCGGGCCTCGCGTCCAGAAGCTCGTCGCCAAGGACCGGGAGGCTCAGATGGCGGCGAATGCCCCGGCGACCGCCCCGCCCCCGGTGGCGCAGACCCAGCCGGCGCCCGTGGCATTCGAATCCCCCTCCGCGTCGAACCCCGTCGAAGCCGAGTTCTCGGCGGCAGGTCCAGCCGCGCGCGACTCACGCTCGGCGACGCGACTCGTCATCACCGACGGCCCCAAGGCGGGTCTCGAGATCGACCTGCCCAATGAGCAGCTCACGATCGGCCGCTCAGGCGATGCGGGCCTCATCATCCGCGACGACTACACGTCGAGCCACCACGCGCGCCTCCTCAAGTGGCCCGACGGGTGGATGATCCAGGACCTCGACTCGACGAACGGCACCTTCCTCGACGGTGTTCGCGTGCACGGCCCCACATTCGTGCCGCTGAGGACGCCGATCACGATCGGCACGACGACCTTCGAGCTCCGGAACTGATACGTGGCCATGACGACGATCAGGTCATCAGCTGTTTCGGACGTCGGGCTGACGCGCTCGAACAACCAGGACAGCGGCTACGCGGGACGACACCTGTATCTCGTCGCCGATGGCATGGGCGGCCACGCAGGAGGCGACGTCGCCTCCGCAATCGTCATCCAGTCGGCCCGCGAGCTCGACATCGAGTACCCGGACACCGCTGAGGCCGAGCGTGCTCTGCGCCGCGGACTGCTGGCCGCCGGCGAGGAGCTCGCCGACACGGTCGCCTCGCACCCCGAGCTCACCGGCATGGGGACGACGGTCTCGGGCATCGCGATCATCGGCGACTCGGTCGTCATCGCCCACATCGGCGACTCGCGCATCTACCGCTTCCGCGGCGGCGAGATGCGACAGATGACCGCCGACCACACCTTCGTGCAGCGGCTCGTCGAGACGGGGCGCATCACGGCCGAGGAAGCGGCACACCACCCGAAGCGCTCCGTCCTGATGCGCGTCCTCGGCGACGTCGACGCCGTGCCGGAGATCGACACCGCCGTGCACGAGACGAAGCCGGGAGACCGCTGGCTCCTGTGCTCCGACGGCCTCTCGAGCTACGTCGAGGACGAGACGATCTACGGAATCCTCGACAGCGGACTCCCCGCCGACCAGACGACCGCAGCGCTCCTGCGCGCGAGCTTCGACGCGGGTGCACCGGACAACGTCACGATCGTCATCGTCGACGTGGTGGGCGACGATGACGCGACGCTCCCCCCGGACCCCGTGACCGTCGGGGCCGCGGCGAAGCCCCTGACATTCGCCCCTCCGCCCACGCGCCGTCAGCCCAAGCTCCCTGCGATCCTCCTGCACCCCTTCTCATCGAGTCAGGTCGAGGCATCGCACTTCGAGCCCGAGACGGACGCATACCTCCAGATCCTCATGGAGGAGGACCGCAAGCGCCTCATCCGCCGTCGGGTCTTCGCCGGCATCTCGATCGGCCTCGCCGCGCTCGCCGTCATCGCGGGCATCTTCTTCGGCTATCGCTACACGCAGTCGCAGTACTTCATCGCCGAGGTCGATGGCCGCGTCGCGCTCTTCCAGGGGGTGCAGGCGGAGATCTTCGGCATCAAGCTGTCGAGCCTCGTGACCGTGACCGGCACCGAGCTCAGCGACCTTCCGAAGTATCGCCAGGAGGCGGTGCGATCCACCATCAGCGCAGGCAGCCTCGAGCGGGCTGACGAGATCCTCAAGGAGCTGCAGAATGCCGCGCGCTGATCGGAAGCCGGGCGGCGTGAGCCAGCTGACTGGCGCGATCGTCATCAAGCTCAAGAAGCCGGCGCGCATGCGCAATCGCGAGCTCGTGCACCTCGGCTTCGCGTTCCTCGTCGTCGGACTCGCATCCTCGCTCGTCGATCTCGGCGTGACGGGCGAGATGAACTCGCAGATCGCCTGGTGGCTGGGCGGACTCGCGATCCTCGTGCTCGGGGTCCACGTCGTGCTGCGCGTGACCGCACCGGAGTCAGACCCCTTCATCCTCCCCATCGCGGTCGTGCTCAACGGCCTCGGGATCGCCCAGATCCACCGGCTCGATCTCGCGGAGGGCTACGAGGGCTGGGATGCTGGCGCGACGAGGCAGATCGCGTGGACGGCCATCGCGATCGGCCTCGCCATCGCGACGCTCATCATCGTGCGCAACCACCGTGTGCTGCAGCGCTACCGCTACATCGCGATGTTCGCCGCCATCGTCCTGCTCATCCTGCCGATGCTCCCGGTGATCGGTGAGGAGCAGAATGGCGCCCGCCTGTGGGTCGCCCTCGGCCCGCTCTCGTTCCAGCCCGGCGAGTTCGCGAAGGTCGCGCTCGCGATCTTCTTCGCCGGCTACCTCGTGACGGCGCGGGACTCGCTGTCGATGGTGAGTCGGCCATTCCTCGGCATGCGGCTGCCGCGAGCGCGCGACCTCGGCCCGATCCTCATCGTCTTCGCGGCGTCGATGGTCGTCCTCGTGGTGCAGCGAGACCTCGGCACGGCCCTCCTGTATTTCGGCCTGTTCCTCGTCATGATCTATGTCGCGACGGGTCGCACGAGCTGGGTCGTCCTCGGCCTCCTGCTCTTCGTCGGCGGGGTCCTCGGCGCGACCCAGCTCTTCGGGTACGTGCGCGGGCGCTTCGCATCGTGGCTCGACGCATTCGACCCCTCGCACTACGACGCGATCGGCGGGAGCTACCAGCTCGTGCAGGGGCTCTTCGGGCTTTCGGCTGGCGGGACCTTCGGCACGGGTCTCGGCCGCGGCCGCCCCGACCTGACGCCGCTCGCGGAGAGCGACTTCATCATCGCGTCGCTCGGCGAGGAGATCGGGCTCGTCGGGCTCTTCGCGATCCTCGGTCTGTACCTCATCATCGTCGGCCGCGCGTTCCGCATCGGCTTTGCGGGCACCGACGACTTCGGTCGCCTCCTGTCGATCGGCCTCGGCTTCGCTATCGCGCTGCAGGTCTTCGTCGTCATCGGCGGTGTCACGCGCGTCATCCCGCTGACGGGCCTCACGACCCCGTTCCTCGCGGCCGGCGGATCATCGCTCGTCGCCAACTGGATCATCATCGCGCTCCTGCTGCGCCTCTCGGACGGCGTGCGCCTCGGCCCGCGCATCGTCATCGAGACGCCCACTGAGGCTCACCCGAAGCTGGTGGTCGGCTCATGAGCATCAGCAAGCAGCTGCGTCGCGTGAGCATCGTCGTGCTCCTCATGTTCACGGCGCTCTTCGTCTCGACCTCGGTCATCCAGGTCGTCTCCGCCGACGAGCTCCGCGACGATCCGCGCAACTCGCGGACCTTCTACGCGAATGCCTCGGTCAACCGCGGCCCGATCCTGGTCGATGGCGAGGCGGTCGCCTACTCGGTGCCGACGGGCGAGACGATCGCCTACCAGCGCGTGTACGAAAACGGCCCGCTCTACGCGCCGGTCACGGGCTACTACACGATCGGCCAGGGCAACACGGGCCTCGAGGCCGAGATGAACGACGTGCTCACGGGTGCGAGCGGCGGACAGTTCTTCGACCAGGTGCGGGCGGTGCTCACGGGCCAGAAGCCGCAGGGCGCAGCGGTCGAGACGACGATCGATCCGGTCGTGCAGCAGGCGATGTGGGATGCGCTCGGCGACTACATGGGCGCCGCAATCGCGATCGAGCCCGACACCGGCCGCATCCTCGGCATGGTCTCGAAGCCGAGCTATGACCCGAATGTGCTCGCCAACCACGACACCGAGGCCGTGATCGACGCCTACGCGCAGCTCATCGACGACCCGGGTGACCCGCTCATCAACCGCACGATGAACGGCGACCTCGACCCGCCGGGGAGCACGTTCAAGCTCGTGACCGCGGCGGCCGCGCTCGAGACCGGGAAGTACACGCCCGATTCGGCATTCCCCAATCCCTCGGCGCTCATGCTCCCGCAGTCCTCGAGCGTCATCCACAACTGGAACTACCAGACGTGCGGCGGAGGCGAGACAGCGACCATCGCCGATGCGATCCGCCTCTCGTGCAACATCCCGATGGCCGAGCTCGGTCGCGAGCTCACCTACCGGACGATCCGCGAGCAGGCGCTGAAGTTCGGATTCGATGCGAGCGTCGACGTCCCCATGGCCTCGACTCCGAGCATCTACCCGCGCGTCCTCGATGACGCGCAGACGATGTTGAGCGCATTCGGACAGTCGGATGTGCGCGCCTCGCCGCTGCAGATGGCGATGGTCGGCATGGCGATCGCGAACGGCGGCAAGATCATGCAGCCGACCCTCGTGGATGCGGTCGTAGCACCGGATCAGTCGACGCTCTCGAGTTTCGAGCCGAGCGTGTACAGCGAGGCGATCTCGGCACGCACGGCGACCCAGCTGACTGCCATGATGGAAGCCAGCGTCGTCGATGGGGCCGCATCGACCGCTGCGATCGATGGCGTGCGGGTCGCAGGCAAGACGGGCACGGCAGAGAACGGCGACGATCCCTACTCCTTCTGGTTCGTCGGGTTTGCGCCCGTCGAAGACCCAGAGGTCGTCGTAGCCGTGGTGATCCAGGACGGTGCGGGTCTCGGGCAGGACGGGACGTCGTCCGGCACGAGTGCGCCGGTCGGCAGGCAAATGATAGAGGCGGTGATTTCACGATGAGACCAGCGAACGGGATGACGTTCGGTGGGCGGTACCAGCTCGGCAACCGCATCGCGATCGGCGGAATGGGCGAGGTCTGGCAGGCGACTGACCTGATCATCGAGCGCACCGTCGCGATCAAGATCCTCAAGGACGAGTATCTCGGCGACCCCGGCTTCCTCGAGCGGTTCCGCGCCGAGGCGCGCCACGCCGCGCTCGTCAACCACGAAGGCATCGCCAACGTCTACGACTACGGCGAGGAGGACGGCAGCGCCTTCCTCGTCATGGAGCTCGTGCCCGGCGAGGCGCTCTCCGCACTCATCGAACGCGACCGCTCCCTGCCCGTGGATCGCGTGCTCGACATCGTGGCCCAGACCGCTGCCGCGCTGCACGCCGCCCATACCGCCGGGCTCGTGCACCGCGACATCAAGCCGGGCAACCTCCTCATCACGCCTGACGGCCGTGTGAAGATCACTGACTTCGGCATCGCGCGCATCGCCGACCAGGTGCCGCTCACCGCGACCGGACAGGTCATGGGCACCGTGCAGTACCTCTCGCCCGAGCAGGCGAGCGGCAAGCCCGCCTCGCCCGCGACCGACATCTACTCGCTCGGCATCGTCGCGTACGAAGCACTCGCCGGGAAGCGCCCGTTCACGGGCGAATCGCAGGTCGCGATCGCGATGGCGCAGATCAATGAGGCGCCGCCGGAGCTCCCTCCGTCGATCCCGGAGCCGGTGCGCAACCTCGTCATGTCGGCGATTGCGAAGAACCCGAAGGACCGCCCCGCGAGTGCCCAGCACCTCGCCCGCGCGGCCCAGCTGCTTCGTCGCGGGGACATCGCCGGTGCCGCAGCGGCGGTCCCCGGCATTCTGAGCCCGACCGTCATGGCACAGGTCGGCGCTGTCGACCGCGTCGGCTCGGCGACCATTCCGCTCGTCGGACCTGATGGCTCGCCGCGCACTCGCCCGACGCAGATCCAGCAGGCGAAGCGCAGCTCCCCGTGGCTGTGGCCGCTCATCGCGATCATCGCGATCCTCGTGCTCGCGCTCGCCGCGGTCATCACGGCGATCCTCGTCAATCAGGGTGGCAGCGCACCCGAGCCCACGGACACACCGACGCAGTCGAGCGAGCCGCCGCCGACGCCCACGCCGACACAGACGACGCCTCCAGCCCCCGACACCGTCCCCCTGCCGGAGGATGAGGTGCTCGGCAAGAACCAGGAGGAGGTCGCGGCGCTGCTCGAAGGCCTCGGGCTCGGATTCGATCCGAGGACCGGCAGCCCCGCCCCGACCGCAGACGAGGTCGGCCGGGCGTACATGGTCGCGCCGTACGGGCCTGCGATCGAGAAGGGCAAGGTCGTCACGGTCACGTTCTACGGCGAGTACGTCCCGCCGACGCCGGACCTCACCCAGCCCGCACCCCTCAGCGTGAGCCCCAAGGGTCCATACCTGCCTGGCGAGGATGTCACCGTGAGCTGGCCCGCGTACACCGCGTGCAACGCCGACTACCCGCTCACGGGCTATACCCTCACGGTCACGCCCGACGGCGGCGACCCGTGGGTGCAGGAGCTCCCCGGCTCCGACACCTCGCTGCGCTTCCCGCTCACCGAGGAGCCCGGCGGAAAGACCACGGTCTCGTACGTCGCAGTGTGCGACACCCTGTCGTCGCCGGAGAGCGAGATCCTGGAGCTCTCGGTCAAGGGCAACTAGCTCAGCCCACGCCGCTAGACTCCACAACGTCACGCGCACCCGCGCGCGACGTCCACAGCAGATCAGGAGCACCGGTTGTCGGAGGACGTGGCTCAAGGCGTTCGCGTGCTCGCCGGTCGGTATGAGCTCGGCGCGCAGATCGGGCACGGCGGGATGTCCGACGTGTTCCTCGGCACTGACACGCGCCTCGGCAGGACGGTCGCGATCAAGCTGCTCCGCGCGTCGCTCGCGGAGGACCCCTCGTTCCGTGCGCGCTTCCGCCGCGAGGCACAGGACGCGGCGAAGATGGCGCACCCGACCATCGTCCGGATCTTCGACGCTGGCGAGGAGGCAGTGCGCACGCCCGAGGGCGAGGAGCGGCTGGTGCCATTCATCGTCATGGAGCATGTCGACGGCCGTCTGCTGCGGGACATCATCGCCGAGGGCGCGGTCTCGCAGGCCCAGGCCGCGAAGGTCATCGAGCAGGTGCTCATCGCACTCGAGTACTCGCACCGCGCTGGCGTGATCCACCGCGACATCAAGCCGGGCAACATCATGGTCACGCGCAGCGGCCAGGTGAAGGTCATGGACTTCGGCATCGCGCGCGCGATCTCCGAGACCGCCTCGTCGATCGCGGAGACCTCGCAGGTCGTCGGCACCGCACAGTACTTCTCCCCCGAGCAGGCGCGCGGCGAGGTCGTCGACGCCCGCACCGACCTCTACTCGACCGGGATCGTCCTCTTCGAGCTCCTCACGGGTCGCGCACCGTTCGCCGGCGACAACCCGGTCGCGGTCGCGTACCAGCACATCAACGCGGAGCCGCCGGTCCCGAGCCGCGTCAACCCCGCGATCTCTCCCGCGATGGACCTCGTCGTGCTCAAGGCGATCGCCAAGGACCCGGGCCGGCGCTACCAGTCGGCGGCCGAGTTCCGCGCGGATCTCGCGACCGCGGCTGCAGGCCAGCTGCCGGTGAAGCATGCACCGAGGCCCGACGAGTTCGCCGAGACGCTCTTCGGATCCCAGGCCGCCGCATCCCAGGCCGCCGCGCGTCAGCTCTCGACGGACGTCGATGATCGCTCCCTCCGCACGCAGTCAGGTCCGCCTGTGCTGTGGATCTGGGCCGGCATCATCGCGCTCCTCGCGATCATCGCTGCGGTCATCTACTGGATCTTCACGCTGCAGCCCCCGCGCATCACGGATGACCTCGTCCGGCAGGTGCCCGACGTCGTCGGCATGTCGATCGAGGAGGGCAGAGCGTCACTCGATGACGCGGGCTTCCTCATCGAGGAGCAGGCTGCTTCGAGCGACACCGTCCCGAGCGGCACGATCCTCCGCACCGAGCCGGGCGCCGGCGTTTCGCTCGAGCGCGGCAAGACGATCCAGGTGACCGTCTCGTCGGGTCAGTCGCGCGTCGACATCCCGGATGTGAGCCGGCAGTCGGTGGAGGACGCGTCGGCGGCACTGACCGCCGCGGGCTTCGTCATCGGCGAGATCCGCCCCACGAACTCGGCGGACATCCCCAAGGACGCGGTCATCACGACCGATCCGGGTCCTGGCGAGAACGCCGCATTCCCCGGCACGACGATCAACCTCGTGATCTCGAATGGCGTGGTCTCCGTCCCTGACTTCACCAACGTCCCGCTCGCCGAGGCGCGCACTTCGATCTCGCAGCTCGGTCTCGTGCTCAAGACGACGATCGTCCCGACGTGCACGGGCGGTGCGGTCCAGACCCAGTCGATCGTCGGGGACCAGCCCCAGCATTCGACGATCGACATCACGGTCTGCGCGCCGTAGCGCCGAGTTGGCGCTGCGCGAGCGGCAGTTCGCCGCTGCTCGCGCGTCAGCGCAGCGCGGTCCGGGCGCGGAATGCCTCGGTCAGAGCCGGACGAGCGGGCTCAGTCCGCGACTGCGCTCCGCCGCACCGGCGAGGCCGACGCGCTCGAGCCAGTTCCCGAGCATGCGGTAGCCGCCCTCGGTGAGCACCGACTCGGGGTGGAACTGCACGCCGTAGATCGGCAGGCTCGCGTGCTGGATGCCCATGATGACGCCACCCTCGGTGCGCGCCGTGACGACGAGCTCCTCGGGGATCGTGCCGTCGACGACGGCGAGCGAGTGATAGCGCGTGGCGGTGAATGGCTGCGGGACGCCGTCGAAGAGCTCGCTGTCATCGTGCTCGATGAGGGATGTCTTGCCGTGCATGAGCTCGTCGGCGTGCGTCACGGTGCCACCGAATGCCTCGGCGATGGCCTGATGCCCGAGGCACACGCCGAGCAGGGGCTGACCCGTGTCGACGGCGACGCGGACCATGGCGATGCTCACACCGGCGTCGTGCGGTGTGCCGGGTCCGGGCGAGATGAGGACGCCGTCGTAGCGTGCCGCGACCTCGCCGGCCTGCTCGGCGGCGAACGCGTCGTTGCGGACGACGTCGATCTCGGCGCCGAGCTCGAGGAGGTAGCCGCCCAGCGTGTAGACGAAGCTGTCGTAGTTGTCGATCACGAGGATCTTTGTCACTGGGTGCCCACCGTCGTCTGCTGCGCGAAGAATGTCGTGTCGATCCAGGGGAAGACCCACAGGCCGAGCACGACTAGCACGATACCGGCGAGCGCCGTGAGGATCATCACCTTGAGCCACATGGGTCCGGGGAGCCCTCGCCACAGTGCGCCGTACATCACGCCTCCTCGTACATCGCCGCGATCTCCGCGGGTGGGCCGTCTGCGCGGGGGTACCACCGGTCGAACACGCTGTACGCGATGATCCGCTCCGAGACGGAATGCAGCGGATTGCACGAGGTGAGCGTGAGGATCCGATCGGTCGGCGCGACGTCGGGGGCACGGGGGACCGGCGCGAGGACGTCGACCCGCGTGGGGAGCACGTACTCGTGCGAGCGGAACTCGTAGCGGTACCAGCCCTCGGCGGTCTCGATGAAGATCGGATCGCCGACGTCGAGCTTGTCGATGTCGATGAAGGTGTCGCCCCAGCCCGTGCGGTGGCCTGCGAGTGCGACGTTGCCGATCGCTCCGGGCATCGCGGTCTCGGGGTAGTGACCGACGCCATGGACGTTGAGCACGTCGTCGAGCGTGACGCCCTCGGCGATGGGCCGCATCCAGCCCTCGCCGAAGCGGGGGACGATGAGGGTGGCGAATGCCTCGGCATGCGCCGGCACCCCCGCATAGACGGGCGGCGGGCCCGGTTCGGCCTCTGCTGGCGCATCGTCCTGCGTCGGACTTGGGCTCGCTGTCGGCGCCGCGGGCGCCTCCTCCTGCCACGATCTGCTGAGCTCGGCGGCCCCTGCGGTCTGGTTCGCGGCGGAGATCGCGTTGTTGATGAAAACCTGCCACCCGATGAAGAGCAGGACGAGGATCCCGATGGTCAGGATGAGCTCGCCGAGGACGCTGAGCGCGACGGCGCCAGCGCTCCGCTGCGGCGTCGCACGCCGGCCGGAGCGCTCCGTGCTTCGGGTGCGAGCGGGCGCCACCCGGGGAGTGTACCGAGGGCCCTGACTACAATGCTCTGCATGGCGCGATCCAAGTCCCGCGAGGCCTCCTCTGCGAGCGAGCAGTCCCACAGTCAGAAGGACGCGGCTCCGAACCCGGTGTGGTTCAAGCCGCTGATGTTCGGCTTCATGCTCCTCGGGCTCGCGTGGCTCCTCACCTACTACATCAGCGGCTCACAGTTCCCCCTGCCGCAGCTGGGCAACAACAACATCTGGATCGGCATCGGGATCATGCTCGTGGGCTTCCTGATGACGACTCGCTGGCGCTGACGCCAGCCTCACCGCCTCTGGGCCGCCGCGTGGCAGCGCGGCACCGGGATCGAATTACACGGGTGTGATTCATCCCCACTGTGGACGAACCTGTGGATAACTCTGTTGGTCGCGCCGCCTTCGGCGTGCACGACCGTCAGCCCGCACCGTGGGGTGCTGCGCTCAGCCGTTGAAGAGCACGAACGAGGTCGTCAGGATCGTCACGATCAGCGCGCCGATGACGAGTCCGACGAGCGCGAGCTGACGCCGCCGATTCCGCGGTCCTCGCGTCGCCATGAAGATCCACGCGAGCACACCGCCGATGATCAGCCCGCCGACGTGCGCCTGCCATGAGATGTTCATGCCGGGCAGGAAGCCGATCACGAGGTTGAGCCCGATGATGATGAGGATCTGTGTCGGGTTGCCGCCGAGGCCGCGCATCACGATGAAGTACGCGGCGAAGAGGCCGAAGATCGCGCCGGAGGCGCCGACGACCCATGACGTCGGCGCGAGCAGCAGCACCGCGGTCGAGCCCCCGAGGATCGACAGCAGATACAGCGTCAGGAAACGCGCGCGGCCGAGCAGGTGCTCGAGGATCGGCCCGATCACGAGGAGCGCCCACATGTTGAACGCGATGTGGAAGATCGACCCCGGCGAGTGGACGAACCCGCTCGTGATCATCTGCCAGGGCATGACCGGGAGGACCGGCGGGAAGAAGCCGAACCAGTACAGGATGTAGGTGCTCAGCGTCGGGATGAGCTCGAGCAGCCACACTGCGACGCAGATCGCAGCGATCGTCCACGTGACGACGGGCTTCGAGCTGCCGGGCGCGAACATGCGACGAAGGCGGGTCCCCGCCCCACCCCGCTGCGCGCGCTGGGTCTGGACGTACGCCGCGCGCGCCTCACCGACGCATTCGGGACACTGGACGCCGACCGCGGCCTGCGTCTGGCACTCCGGGCAGATCGTCCGACCGCATCGCTGGCACAGGACCCAGCTCTGCCGGTCGGGGTGTCGGTAGCAGGTGCCGGCGGAACGCTCGCCGTACTGCGGCGCCGGAGTGGTCACCGCGCGATCAGAGCTCGGTGACGTCGATGCTCGTGATCACGACGTCCTCGAGCGGACGGTCACGCCCGTCCGTGGGGACGCGCTCGATCGCGTCGACGACCGCCTTGGACGCGTCGTCGGCGACCTCGCCGAAGATCGTGTGGCGGCGGTTGAGGTGCGGCGTCGGGACGGTCGTGATGAAGAACTGCGAGCCATTCGTCCCGGGGCCGGCGTTCGCCATGGCGAGGAGGTACGGACGGTCGAACTGCAGCTCCGGGTGGAACTCGTCCTCGAACTTGTAGCCGGGGCCGCCGTAGCCCATGCCGAGCGGGTCGCCGCCCTGGATCATGAAGTTCGAGATGATGCGGTGGAAGATGACGCCGTCATACAGCGGCGTGTCCATCACGGCGCCCGTCTCGGGGTGCGTCCACTGCTTCGAGCCCGTCGCGAGCCCGACGAAGTTCGCGACCGTCTTGGGCGCGTGGGTGTCCCAGAGGTCGATGGCGATGTCGCCGTGGTTGGTGTGGAGGACGGCACGGTGGCTCGGCTGAGGCATGGTCAACATTCTGTCATCTCGGTCAGCGCTCGGACCTGTGGATGAGCCCGGTGCGCGGGTGTGGGCGCCGTGACACAATGACCGCTATGCCGAAGACGCAGCAGGCCGAGATCGAGATCTTGAAGCGCCAGGCCGAGCACCTGTGGGAACAGCAGCAGGATGTGCTCGCGCAGGCGACGTCGCTCGCCAAGGCGGCGGGCAGGACGGCATCGCAGTACTCGCGCGACGAGATCGCGCCTCGTGTGCGCGACGCCGTGTCCACGAGCACTGACAATCTGCGTGCGCTGACGAACACGGCGCGCACGAAGCTCGTCTCGGACGTCATCCCCGGCGTCACGAGCGCGGTCGGCACGGCCCTCGCGACCATCGACGCGCTCACCGACCGCGAGGTCCGAGCGACGCTGGCACGCATCGCCCGACTCCGCAGCGCGGTCGCCGCGACGCCCGTCCCGGCCACTCCCGCGCCGAAGCCCAAGGTCTACCCGTGGGTGCTGCTCGGCATCGGCGTCGTCGCCGCGGGCGCTGTCGCGTACGTCGCCTGGCAGACCCTGCGCGCCGACGACGACCTGTGGGTCGAGGACGAAGAGGACGAGCTCGACGAGGTCGCGGAAGACTCGGGCAACTCCCAGAACTCCTGAGCCCCACGGCAGGCCCCCGGGCTAGCATGCCCGCCATGGATGGCGGCCTGACCACCTCGCTCATGCTCATCGGCGTGCCCATCGCTGGGGCGATCGCCGTCGGAGTGTGGGTGTGGCTCGGCACTCCGAAATCCGAGCGCAGCACGTCGATCAGGCGCCAGGGCGGCGGATTCATGGGCGCGGCGTTCGACGAGGTCTTCCACCCCGATGCGAAGGCCGCGCGGCAGGTCTGGGAGGCGGAGACCGAGCTTCCGGCCCCAGCTCCGTCGCCTGGCGACCCGCCCACCCTCGACCTCGATGCGGGACGCATCACGCTCATGCTCCCGGAAGAGGACACGGTCACACGCTGAGGATCGCCCCCGGATACGACAGTGGCCCGGGGCCGAAGCCCCGAGCCACCATCGAGTTCGCGCAGGCGACGCTGTCGGCCTACTTGAGGTCGAAGCGGTCGGCCTCCATGACCTTCACCCACGCCGCGACGAAGTCCTCGACGAACTTGGCCTTCGCGTCGTCCGAGGCGTAGACCTCGGCGAGCGCGCGGAGCTCCGAGTTCGAGCCGAAGACGAGGTCGGCGCGCGAGCCGATCCACGTCTCGCCCTTCGGCCCGCTGCCGGCGAAGGCGTTCGAGCCAGGGTCGACCGGCGTCCACATCGTGCCGAGGTCGAGGAGGTTCACGAAGAAGTCGTTCGTGAGGACCCCGACGCGGTCCGTGAGGACACCCGTCGCCGAGCCGTCCCAGTTCGTGCCGAGGACGCGCATGCCGCCGACCAGCACCGTCATCTCCGGGGCCGAGAGGCCGAGGAGGTTGGCGCGGTCGAGGAGCAGGTACTCCGCGGGGAGCGGGATGGCACCCGAGTTGTAGTTGCGGAATCCGTCAGCGACGGGCTCGAGGTACGCGAAGGACTCGACGTCCGTCTGCTCCTGCGATGCGTCGACACGGCCCGGGGTGAACGGCACCGTGATCGACTGACCGGCTGCCGCAGCGGCCTGCTCGATGCCGACGCCACCCGCGAGGACGATGAGGTCCGCGAGGGAGACGGAGGTGCCGGACGTCGCCTGGATCTCCTCGAGCTTCGCGAGGACCTCGGTGAGCTGCGCCGGGTTGTTGACCTTCCACGAGCGCTGCGGCTCGAGGCGGATGCGCGCACCGTTTGCACCACCGCGCTTGTCGGAGGAGCGGTAGGACGCAGCCGAGGCCCACGCCGTCGAGACGAGCTGCGAGACCGTGAGGCCGCTCGTCGCGATCGCCGACTTGAGGGCCGCGATGTCCGCGTCCGTGAGCGGGGCACCGCTCGGCGCGGGCAGGGGGTCCTGCCAGATGAGGTCCTCGGCCGGCACCTCGGGTCCGAGGTAGCGAGCCTTCGGGCCCATGTCGCGGTGCGTGAGCTTGAACCACGCACGAGCGAATGCCTCGGTGAAGGCCTCCTGGTTGTCACGGAAGCGCTTCGAGATCTCCGCGTAGATCGGGTCGAAGCGGAGGGCGAGGTCGCTCGTGAGCATGCGGGGCTCGCGGCGGCCTTCGGAGTGCGCGAGCGGCACCATGTCGGAGCCGGCGCCGTCCTTCGGACGCCACTGCTTCGCACCGGCGGGGGACTCCATGAGCTCCCACTCGTAGGCGAAGAGGATGTGGAAGAACTCGTTGTCCCAGCGCGTCGGGTGGTACGTCCACGTGACCTCGAGGCCGGACGTGATCGTGTCGTCGCCCTTGCCGGTGCCCGCGGTGTTCTTCCAGCCGAGGCCCTGCTCCTCCATCGGCGCGGCCTCCGGGTCGGGGCCGACGGTGTCAGCGGGCGAGGCACCGTGGGTCTTGCCGAAGGTGTGGCCGCCGGCGATGAGGGCGACCGTCTCCTCGTCATTCATGCCCATGCGGCCGAACGTCTCGCGGATGTCGCGCGCCGAGGCGAGCGGGTCGGGGTTGCCGTTGGGGCCCTCGGGGTTGACGTAGATGAGGCCCATCTGGACGGCCGCGAGCGGCGTCTCGAGCTCACGGTCGCCGCTGTAGCGCTCGTCGGCGAGCCACGTGGTCTCCGGACCCCAGTAGATGTCGTCGTCCGGCTCCCACACATCAGGGCGGCCGCCGCCGAAGCCGAAGGTCGGGAAGCCCATCTCCTCGAGCGCGACATTGCCGGCGAGGATCATGAGGTCGGCCCACGAGATCGACTGACCGTACTTCTTCTTGACGGGCCACAGGAGGCGACGCGCCTTGTCGAGGTTGACGTTGTCCGGCCAGGAGTTGAGCGGTGCGAAGCGCTGCTGGCCTGTGCCGCCACCACCGCGTCCGTCGTGCATGCGGTACGTGCCCGCGGAGTGCCACGCCATGCGGATGATGAGCGGGCCGTAGTTGCCGAAGTCAGCGGGCCACCAGTCCTGCGACGTCGTGAGCACCTCGGCGATGTCTCGCTTGACCGCGGCGAGGTCGAGCGCCTCGAATGCCGCCTTGTAGTCGAAGTCCGCACCGAGCGGGTTCGCCACGTCGGGGTTCTTCGCGAGGATCTTGAGGTTGAGCGAGTTCGGCCACCAGACGCGGTTCTGCGATCCGGCGGTCGGGTGAGGCTGCCCGCCGCCGTGCGGGACGGGGCAGCCGGTGATGTCGTCAGACATGGTGTTCCTTTCGATGGGTTCGGAGAGCTCAGGAGGCCGCTGCGGCGCACGCCGGGCAGACGCCCCAGTAGATGACCTCTGCCTCGTCGACGAGGTAGCCGTGGTCATCCGAGGGGGTCATGCATGGCGCGACGCCGTGATGGCACTCGACGTCGGTGATCGCGCCGCAGGTGCGGCACACGATGTGGTGATGGTTGTCGCCGACCTGGCGCTCGTAGCGTGCGAGCGATCCGGAGGGCTGGATCTTGCGGACGATCCCGGCGGCCGCGAGCGCGGCGAGGCTGTCATAGACGGCCTGATGCGAGACCTCGGGCAGGAGTGCTCGTGTCGCGGAGATCAGCGTCTCCGTGTCGGCGTGGGGATGCTCGCGCACGGCGGCGAGGACCGTGAGGCGGGGTCTCGTCACTCGGAGACCTGCGCTGCGGAGCGCCGTCTCGTCTTCGGGCCACGTCTCCCAGGCGGTGGGGACGTCGCGATCTGGCACAGGGACATTCTCCGCCTTTTTCCTGAATGATTCAAGAAAGGTGAGGCTTACCTGGCGCGTGTCGCGGACCCGTCAGCCCGCGGCTGCGATCGAATCCCGCTCGATGAGCGGCATGTCGACGAGCGTCGGGCCGCTCTGCGCGCCCGAGAGAAGGAGCTCGACCGCGCGCCCACCCATGGCCTCGTGCGGCAGGGCGATCGTCGTGAGGCCGGGACGGAGGTACGTGGCGATCTCGTCGTTGTCGAAGGAGACGATCGAGACATCGCCCGGCACGCTCAGCCCGAGCTCCGCGAGCGCCTGATAGGCACCGAATGCGATGCGGTCGTTCATGCACAGGAGCGCGCCGATGTCCCGCTGCCGCGACATGAGGTCCTTCGTCGTCCGATAGCCCTCGTCAGGCTCCCAGAGCCAGATGGACTCCTCGGCAGCGAACTCGAGGCCATGCTCGGCCATCGCATCGCGGATGCCCGCGACACGGCGCGCGACCGTCTCCGAGCGGAAGACGTCTCGCTCGACCTCGGCGTTGTAGCCGACGAGCGCGATGGAGCGGTGCCCGTGCGCGACGAGCGTCTCGACCGCGAGGCGTCCGCCCGCGTACTCGTCCGGGAGCACGCAGGTCGGGTGCATGCTGTTCGTCGCGTTGAGCATGACGACGCCCGTGCCGGTCGGGAGCTCCGGGACGTAGAACTCGCGCGCGCGCATGCTCGCGAAGATGATGCCGTCGACCTGTCGGTCGAGGACTGCGCCCACGGCCTCGGCCTCGCGCGCGGGGTCGCCGCCGGTCTCCAGCACGAGCATGACGTGGCGTGCCGCTTCGGCCGCCTCGAGCGCCCCCTTGATGAGGCCGCTGGCAAATCGCGTGGTCGCGACGACGTCGGAGATGAAGCCGATCGTCGAGGTCTTCTCGGTCCGAAGTCCGCGAGCCGCGACATTCGGACGGTAGCCGAGCGTCTTCGCCGCCTCGAAGACGCGATCGTGCGCCTCCTGCGAGAGCCGCGTGTTCGGCCGGCCGTTGAGGATCATCGATGCCGACGTCGGTGAGAGGCCCGCGAGACGCGCGACGTCGGCGAGGGTCACGCGCTTGCCTGCCATGCTCGCTCCTCCCCGACCGTCGTTGGTCCGACACCAGTGTCCTTGACAAACGATGATGCCTCGCGGCACCATGCCGCTAAACCCATTTAGCCGCCGAATCTCTGCCGATCGGTCCCCGCCGTGTCCGTTGGGAACTTTACGGGGTGCTGGCGAGATGGGCCCATCGCGACACTTGAGCATCGGATTTCCATGAGCTTCGCCCTCGACACCCACTGGGTCTGGGACTTCTGGCTCGCCGACGACGGCGAGCGCTTCCACATGTACTACCTCCACGCGCCCAGGTCGCTCGGCGACGAGCAGCTGCGGCACCGGAACGCGCGCATCGGACACGCGAGCTCCGCCGACCTGCGCGAGTGGACCGACCACGGCGAGGTCCTCGGTCCGGGCGAGCCCGGGGCATTCGACGAATCCGCGACCTGGACCGGCAGCATCGTCCAGGGACCCGATGGCGTGTGGCGGATGTACTACACGGGCTCGCGCTTCCTCGACCCGAATGCCTCGGCGAACATCGAGACCATCGGCCTGGCGACTTCGACCGACCTCCACCACGGTCATCAGCGCGCTCGCGAGCTTCGACATCATCTACATCTCCACACAGGGCGGACCCGGCAACGCGACGCTCGTCCCGGGTCTGCAGATCTATCGCCTCGCGTTCTTCGACCGCGAGATCGGAGTCGCCTCGGCGATGGGACTCACGCTCATGGCGCTCGTGCTCATCGTCGTGATCCCGCTCCAGCGCGTACTGAGGGGGCGCGACGGATGATCGTCACCAAGACGGAGAAGTGGCTTGGCCGAGTCCTTCTCATCCTGCTCATGGCCGTCACGATCGTGCCGTTCGTGAGTCTGTTCATCACGGCCCTGCACCCGCAGGGCACCTACCCACCCGGGCTCACGTGGCCGGAACAGCCGCACTGGGAGAACTTCCTCCTGGCATTCCAGGCAGCGAACATGCCCGCCCTGCTGTGGTCGAGCATCCTCATCGAGCTCGCCGTCGTGCCGGTCTCGATCCTCATCGCGACGCTCGCGGGGTTCGCGCTCGGGCACCTCAAGCCGCGCGGCGGCCGTGTCGTGTTCATCGTCTTCCTGCTCGGCCTGACGCTCCCGCTCGAGGGCATCATCGTGCCGCTGTACTACCTCGTGAAGGACATGGGCATCCTCAACACGAGGTGGGCGCTCATCCTCCCGCTCATCGGCCTCTTCATGCCGTTCGCGGTCACGTGGATGCGCGCGCACTTCGTCAACATGCCCGCGGACCTCTCCGAGGCGGCCCGCATCGACGGGGCGAACACATGGCAGCTGTTCTGGCGAGTCCACGTCCCCCTCTCGATGCCCGCGATCAGCTCGCTCGCGATCCTGCTCTTCCTATGGACATGGAATCAGTTCCTGCTCGCGATCGTCCTCGTGAGCGACCCACTCGAGCGGACGATGGCCGGAGCGCTCGGTGCCTTCCAGGGGCAGTGGGGCACGGACATTCCGCTCCTGTGCGCTGGCTCGCTGCTCATCCTGACGCCGACGCTCATCGTGTTCCTCGTGTTCCAGCGGCAGTTCGTCGCGGCGCTCCTCCAGGGCTCGCTCAAGGGCTGATCGCGGAGGGCCCGCGCGCCAGGGCTGACAAGTCGACAGGCTGTCGGTAAGCTCGCCTCCATGGTCGCCCTCGAAGTCGTCAAGTACGTCGTCCTCGCGCTGCACGTCATCGGCGTCGCGGGAATCCTCGGTGGAGTGATCTACCAGATCCCAGCGATGCGCCGCGGCGAGGCCAAGCTCGTGTCCGGCATCCTGCACGGCGCATGGCTCATGCTCATCACGGGTGTCGCGCTGGTGGGTCTCAACTACCCGCTCGACGTCCCCGTCAACAACATCAAGATCAGCGTGAAGCTCGCGGTGCTCGTCGCGATCCTCGTGATCGCGCTCATCCACCGCAAGCGCGAGACACTCAAGACCTGGGTGCTGCCCACGATCGGCGGCCTCACGGTCCTGAACGTCTTCCTCGCGACGGTCTGGCGCTCGTACTCGTAGTCCGGCCAGCGCCAAGGCCTCCTCGTTAGCATGTAGGCGATGCCTCGGATCAGCGCGCCCACGGTTGCGCAGCACCGCGCCGCGCAGCGTGCCGCGCTCATCCAGGCTGGTCAGGACGTCATCCTCGAGGCCGGCCTCGGCGCGGTCACTCCGCGCGCGGTCTGCGAGCGCGCTGGTCTCGCGCGCTCCAGTTTCTACGACTATTTCGCGACGAAGGACGACCTGCTCGTCGCGATCGCGATCGCCGCGATCGAGGCATGGGATGCGGACCTCGCCGGGGCGATGGCGGGCGCGGAGCCCGGGCTGCCGTCGCTGAGAGTCCTCGTAAATGCCACGATGGCGATGACGGCGGACGGTCGCCACGAGATCGCGGGCGCGCTCCGCGACGCGCACATCTCACCGAGCCGTTTCGAGGACGTCATGGCGCTCCACGACGCGCTCATCCGACCGCTTGTTCGCGTGCTCGGCGAACTCGACGTGGCGGAGCCGGCCACGCAGGCGATCCTCGTGCAGGGGGTGCTGGGCGCTGGCATTCAGCTCGTGACGCACGGCGTCCCGCATGAGCAGGTCGCGGACGACGTCTTCGCACTCATCACGAGCGGCCTGCTCCGCGCCTGAGCTGCAGTCCGGCGCGGCGTCAGTCGCGCTCGTCGCTCGGCGCGTCGGGGTGCGCGCGGATTCCGTACTTCCGGGTGATCGGGTCGAGGAAGACGTCCGGCTCCGGCGGCGGGACGAGCGTGAAGCGAGTGAATGCCACGAGAAGGCCGGTGAGGAATACCAGCGCGCCGACGATCGTCAGGGGGCCGGCGTCGAGCCGCTGGACGAGGTCGACGAATGTCGCCTGCGCGATCGCGATGGCCACGACGAAGAGTGCGATGTCGAGCCAGAGGATGTTGCGACCGAGGAAGTGCTTGTACAGATAGACGAGGCCGACCATGGCGATCGGGATGGCGTAGAGCGCGATCGTCGCGGCAGGCACGAACGCGGGATATCTCCAGCCACCTGCCGCGAACAGCACGACCTGGAGCAGGAGCACCGGCCACACGGCGATCTTGATGTGCTCCCAGTAGCTCTCATTGACGGCGCTGAAGACCGCGACGACGCGGTTGTGCCGAGACCAGTCGTAGAGGAAATGCAGCAGTGAGCCGAGCACCGCAAGGGGAACGATCATCCACCAGCTGATCGCGACGATCGTCGAGAGGTCCACGCCGTCACGCTAGTCCTGTGCGGTGGTCGCCGAGGCGATGAGGTTGCTCCGCGAGGTGGGCTGGCCGTCGCGGACGTTCTGCATCCGGATGGCCTGGCGCGCTGAGCCTGGCGCGAAGATCGGGGAACCCGGAGCGCTCTCGTGCTGGATCACCGCGATCGGCACGCCATGCACCGCGGCGAACCCCACGACATCGACGATCCGCGCGAGCGACTGATCGCGATCTGGGTACTGGATCGCGAGCGGACCGTCGAAGTACTCCTGCTGGACGTCGATGATGACGAGTGCGCGGCGAGGGCTGGACATGGTGCCTCCGAATGTCAGGGTGGCGGTCGACATTCATCCTCCCGCCTGGGCCCGGCTCACGACAGCGCGAAGTCTTCGCAAGGAGGTGGTGTGATCGTGTCGCCGTCGCGCCGCCGATACCGTGGCAGTGACGAGACAGGGAGGCGGTCGATCGTGCAGCACACCGGGTCGGAGCGCGTGCGGGAGCGTGAGATCACTGCGGCGGTATCGCTCACGGATGCGCGGGGAGATCTCAACCCCGCCGCAGTCGGCTACACGCGCACACAGCTGCACGACACCTCCGGTGTGACGCGTCGCGCATGGGGGCGCAATAAGCGCTGGGAGTACTGGTCCGTGATCGGTCCGAGATTCATGGTCTCCCTCACGGTGTCGGCGGTCGACTACGCGGGCGTGCAGGAGGTATGGGTGTTCGACCGGGCGACCGGTGCGGAGCATCACGCGGCGGCGATCATGCCGTTCGCCCGTGGAGTCGAGCTCCCGGGCTCGCTCGCGAGTGGACCGGCGCGCGTCCGCACTCGGTCGCTCCAGATCGAGGTCGACCCGCTCGACGGTGGCGCGTGGCGACTCGCGGTTCGCATCGCCGGGGTCAGTGCGGAGCTCCGTGCGACACCGCCCGCCGGTTCGGAGGCCCTCGGCGTCGTCGTGCCGTGGTCGGACCGGCGATTCCAGTACACGGTGAAGGCGGTCGCGATCCCCACGACCGGCACGGTGCGCATCGGCGACGAAGAGTTCCCGATCGACGCTGGCGGACCGGCCTGGGGGGTGCTCGACCATGGTCGAGGCCGCTGGCCGTACGACGTGCGGTGGAACTGGGCGGCCGGCAGCGGCATCGTCGACGGGCGACGTATCGGCATTCAGCTCGGCGGCCAGTGGACGGTCGGCACAGGTGCGACCGAGAACGCGCTCTTCGTCGACGGCCGACTGCACAAGATCTCCGAAGAGCTCGAGTGGGATTTCGACCCCGCCAACTACCTCGCGCCGTGGCACATCCGCGGCGAGCGCGCCGATCTCGCCTTCACGCCATTCCACGACAAGGTCTCGCGCACCGCGCTCGGGATCATCAGCACCCGGACCGACCAGTGCTTCGGGCATTGGTCAGGATGGATGTCGACTGACGACGGCGAGCGGGTGCGAGTGGACGGCGCGGTCGGCTTCGCGGAGGACGTGCACAACCGCTGGTGAATGTCGACACCGGCGGACGCCGACGGACCGGACCGCAGGACTCAGCGCACGCGACGGTCAGCGGCGAGGTCGAACAGACGCGGCAGCACTGAGCCGGTGCGCAGGCCCGAGTGCTCGTGCTCGCTTGTGACCCATGTGCGCACGCCTGGCATGAGCGCGGCCGTCTCCAGCGAGTACTCCATCGGCACGTAGACGTCGGTCGCGTAGACGGCGGCGGCACCCGTCGGATCGGCGGCCCGGATGCGGTCCGCGTCGTAGAGGCGGCCCCATGGGTGCGCGGCGAGCAGGTCGACGACCTCAGCCCACGGCTGCATCCAGGGCACGGTGCGCGCCCAGTCCCGGCGCACGTGCTCGCCGGTCAGGAGCGTGACGTCGTCCTTGAAGTCGTCGGGCTCGGCACGCTCTGCGGCCCAGTCGGTGACGAATCCGTCGGCGTACGAGGACTCGTGGAGGACGTAATACATCGGGTTCCGCCCGCCGAAGGGCAGGGCGGTGGCGAGGTCGTACCGGAACGCGTTCGTCTCCGGGTCGTGTTCGAGCAGCTGCCAGAGCTGCTGCCAGCCGTGGTCGCCACCGAGGAGCATGCCCAGGGAGCGCAGCCGCGACACTGAGACGACCTCACCGTCGGGGAGCACGATCCCGCCGGCGGCGGCGCGATCGGCGAGCCGTCGCATTCGGTCTCGATGTGTGGGGAAGCGCCGGTAGTACCGCTGACTCGCCTCGCGCATCTTGTCGTAGCACGTCGCGTACACATGGACCGGATCGAGCCCGACAGCGCTGAGCCCGCCCGTGAAGTACACGCGGTGCAGCGACTCCGGCGCGACGGAGAGGTAGGCGAGCGTCGTGAACCCGCCGAAGGACTGCCCCAGCACACTCCACGTCTCGACACCGAGGTGCTGCCGCATCGCTTCGGCGTCGCGCACGATGCTGTCTGCGCGGAGGTGGGTCAGGTACTCCGCCATCTCGGCCGCGCTGTGCTCGGCGAGCATTCCGTCGCCGACTGGCGTCGACTGACCCGTGCCGCGCTGGTCGAGCATGACCACGCGGTAGTGCTCGAGCGCATCATCCAGCCACGACGGGGCGACCGGGCTGTGGAATGGCGTCGGCGCCTCGTTTCCAGGTCCGCCCTGGAGGAAGAGCAGGTACGGCAGCGACTCACCGCCGTCCCGACTGACGACCGCGGCGTGCACCGAGATGGTGCGAATGTCGCGGGGGTCGTCCCAGACGAGCGGCACCTCGATGACGTGGTCTTCGACGGTGAGATCCTGCATGCGGCGGACGGTGGTGCTCACGCAACCACGCTACGCCTGCGTGTACGGCAGAAGGATTCCGACTGTGGAGCCTAGGGGAATCGAACCCCTGACCTCCTGCTTGCAAAGCAGGCGCTCTACCAATTGAGCTAAGGCCCCGTAGTGCTTGAGGGGTGGGGGTACCAGGACTTGAACCTGGGACCTCTTCGTTATCAGCGAAGCGCTCTAACCGCCTGAGCTATACCCCCGCGGACATCCGCTCCGGACCAGGTCCGACTCGGCGTCAGCGTGCGGTCGCTGTGAAAGCAACCAGTTGACGAGTTTATCAGAGGTCAGGAGTTGGTGAAGCCCACGTGGAGCCCGCCGGTGATCTTGACCATGAAGTTGTAGAGGACCGCGGCGATCGCACCGAGCACGGTGAAGATCACCGTGTTGAGCGCGGCGATCACCGCCGTGAAGGTCATGACGCTCGCAAACGAGAAGTCCTCGGAGATGGAGAATGTCGGGTCGTTGAAGATGTCACCGAGGATGTTGTCGAGGTCGGTGAAGACGCTCGTCGAGTTGATGACGATCCAGATCATCGCCGTCGCGACGACCGTGATGATCCCGAGTGCGAGTGCGCCGAAGAACGAGATCTTCAGCGCGGACCAGAAGTCGATGTAGACGAGCTTGAGGCGGACCTGCTTGCTCGCGGGCTTGCGACCTGGCTTCTTCTGCAGCTTGTCAGCGACACTCGTCATGCTTCTGCCCCGTCCTTCCCAGGCTCCGTCTCAGTGGCTTCGGCTTCGGCCTCTGCCGCTGCCGTCTCCGGATCCTGATCATCGAGATTGCGCTCGCTGTTGCTCGCGATGGCGAGGATCCGATCCTCGTCTGCGAACCTGGCGAACACCACACCCATCGTGTCCCGGCCCTTCGCGGGCACTTCGGAGACGTGCGAGCGTACCACCTTGCCACTGGCAAGAACCACGAGGACCTCGTCCTCCTCCGTGGCGATGATCGCACCCGCGAGATCGCCGCGATCCTCGGACAGCTTGGCGACCTTGATGCCGAGTCCACCGCGGCCCTGGACCTTGTATTCGCCGATGAGGGTCCGCTTCGCGTAGCCGCCCTCGGTCACGACGAACACCGATTCGGTGCCCTGGTCTGCGCCCGCCTTGAGGACCGCCGCGCTGAGCAGTCGGTCGCCCTCGCGGAAGCTCATGCCCTTCACGCCGGACGTCGCTCGACCCATCGGACGGAGCGCGGTGTCGTTCGCGTTGAAGCGCAGCGACATGCCCTTGCGCGAGACGAGGAGGATGTCATCGACGTCGTCGGCGAGCATCGCGGAGACGAGCTCGTCGCCCTCGCGGAGGTTGATCGCGATGATGCCGCCGGAGCGGTTCGTGTCGTACTCGCTGAGCGGGGTCTTCTTCACGAGACCGTCCGCCGTGGCGAGGACGAGATACTTCGCCGCCGCGTAGTCCGGAATGTCGAGGATCTGTGCGATCTCCTCGCCCGGCTGGAGCGCGAGGAGATTCGCGACGTGCTGGCCCTTCGCGTCGCGGCCGCCTTCCGGCAGCTCGTACGTCTTCGCCCGGTAGACGCGGCCGGTGTTCGTGAAGACGAGGAGCCAGTGGTGCGTCGTCGTGACGAAGAAGTGCGACACGATGTCGTCGGCGCGAAGGCTCGCGCCCTTCACGCCCTTGCCGCCACGGTGCTGCGAGCGGTAGTTGTCGCTGCGGGTGCGCTTCATGTACCCGCCGCGGGTGATCGTGACGACCATCTCCTCTTCGGGGATGAGGTCCTCGACGCTCACGTCTCCATCGAAGCCGTAGAGGATCTCGGTGCGGCGGTCGTCGCCGTACTTCGCGACGATCTCGCGGAGCTCATCGCCGATGATCGCGCGCTGACGCTCGGGCTTCACGAGGATGTCGTTGAAGTCGAGGATCTTCAGCTCGATCGCGTTGGCCTCCTCCTGGATCTTCTGGCGCTCGAGTGCGGCGAGGCGGCGGAGCTGGAGCTCGAGGATGGCATTCGCCTGGAGCTCGTCGATCGACAGGAGCGCGATGAGTCCTTCGCGCGCCTCATCCACCGTGGGGGAGCGGCGGATGAGCGCGATGACCTCGTCGAGCGCGTCGAGTGCCTTGAGATATCCGCGGAGGATGTGCGCGCGCTTCTCGGCCTCCGCGAGGCGGAATCGCGTGCGGCGCACGATGACGTCGATCTGGTGGCCGACCCAGTAGGAGATGAACTGGTCGATCGTGAGCGTGCGCGGGACGCCGTCGACGATCGCGAGCATGTTCGCGCCGAAGTTCTCCTGCAGCTGGGTGTGCTTGTAGAGATTGTTGAGCACGACCTTCGCGACCGCGTCGCGCTTGAGCACGATGACGAGGCGCTGGCCCGTGCGGCCCGAGGTCTCATCGCGGATGTCCGCGATGCCGGAGATCTTGCCCTCCTTGACGAGGTCCGCGATCTTGATCGCGAGGTTGTCGGGGTTGACCTGGTAGGGGAGCTCGGTGACGACGAGGCAGGTCCGGCCCTGGACCTCTTCGACGTTCACGACGCTGCGCATCGTGATGGATCCGCGCCCGGTGCGGTATGCGTCGCGGATGCCCTTGACGCCGAGAATCGTCGCGCCCGTCGGGAAGTCGGGTCCCTTGATGCGCTCGAGGACCGCATCCTGGAGCTCTTCACGCGTCGCGTCGGGGTGCTCGAGCGCCCAGATCGCTGCGTCGGAGACCTCGCGGAGGTTGTGCGGCGGGATGTTCGTCGCCATGCCGACCGCGATGCCGACCGAGCCGTTGACGAGGAGGTTCGGGAATCGCGCGGGGAGGACGACGGGCTCCTGCGTGCGGCCGTCGTAGTTGTCCTGGAAATCGACGACGTCCTCGTCGATGTCCCTGACCATCTCCATGGCGATGGGCGCCATCTTGGTCTCGGTGTATCGGTGTGCCGCGGCGCCGTCATTGCCGGGGGAGCCGAAGTTGCCCTGGCCGAGCGCGAGCGGGTAGCGCATCGCCCACGGCTGGACGAGGCGGACGAGCGAGTCGTACACCGCGCTGTCGCCGTGGGGGTGGAACTGGCCCATGACGTCGCCGATGATGCGCGTGCACTTCGAGAACGCACGGTCGGGACGATACCCGCCGTCGTACATCGCGTAGATGACACGGCGGTGGACGGGCTTGAGGCCATCTTCGACGCGCGGGAGCGCGCGGCCGATGATGACGCTCATCGCGTAGTCGAGGTACGACCGCTGCATCTCGAGCTGGAGGTCGACCTGCTCGATGCGGTCGGTGGCCGGCTGCGGCATGTCAGATGTCAAGGAAACGCACGTCCTTCGCGTTCTGCTGGATGAACTGGCGGCGAGCGTCGACGTCGTCGCCCATGAGCGTGGCGAAGACGCCGTCCGCGATCGCCGCGTCGTCGAGGGTCACCTGGCGCAGCGTCCTCGTCTCGGGGTTCATCGTCGTGTCCCACAGCTCCTGGTGGTTCATCTCGCCGAGACCCTTGTAGCGCTGGACGCCGTTCTCCTTGGGGAGTCGCTTGCCGGCCTTGAGTCCTGCCTCCATGAATGCGTCGCGCTCGCGATCCGAGAAGACATAGTCGTGTTCGGCATTCGCCCACTTGATCCGGTAGAGCGGCGGCTGCGCGAGGTAGACGTAGCCCATCTCGATGAGCGGCCGCATGTAGCGGAAGAGGAGCGTGAGGAGGAGCGTCGTGATGTGCTGGCCGTCGACATCGGCGTCGGCCATGAGCACGATCTTGTGGTACCTGGCCTTGGAGCCGTCGAAGTCCTCGCCGATGCCGGTGCCGAATGCCGTGATCATCGCCTGGATCTCGGCGTTGCTGAGCGCGCGGTCCAGCCGCGCCTTCTCGACATTCAGGATCTTGCCTCGAAGCGGGAGGATCGCCTGGGTCTCGGGGTTGCGACCCTGGACCGCCGAGCCACCTGCCGAGTCGCCCTCGACCATGAAAATCTCGGACTCCGCGGGGTTGCGGCTCGAGCAGTCCTTGAGCTTGCCCGGCATGCCGCCGCCCTCGAGGAGGCCCTTGCGTCGGGTCTGCTCGCGAGCCTTTCGCGCCGCGAGGCGCGCGGCCGCAGCCTGGATGGACTTGCGGATGATGTCGCGCGCCTGGTTGGGGTTGCGGTCGAACCAGTCGGCGAGCTGCGAGCCGACCACGCGCTGCACGAAGGACTTGGCCTCGGTGTTGCCGAGCTTCGTCTTGGTCTGCCCTTCGAACTGCGGCTCGGAGAGCTTGACCGAGATGACCGCGGTGAGACCCTCGCGGACGTCGTCGCCCGAGAGGTTCTCGTCCTTGTCCTTGAGGAGACCCTTCTCGCGTGCGTAGCGATTCACGAGTGCGGTGAGCGCGGCGCGGAAGCCCTCCTCGTGCGTGCCACCCTCATGCGTGTTGATCGCGTTCGCGTAGGTGTGGACGGACTCGCTGTAGTCGAGCGTCCACTGCATGGCGATCTCGAGGGCGATCTTGCGCGGCGGCATATCGGGCTCGGTCGGGAGCTCCTCCTCCGCCTCGAACGCGATGATCTCGTCGTGGATCGTGTCCGACTTCTTGCGCGAGTTGAGGTACTCGACGTAGTCGACGAGTCCGCGCTCGTAGCGGTACGACTCGATGACGGGCTCCTCGCCGCGCCCATCGGTGAGCGTGATCCGCAGGCCCTTGTTGAGGAATGCCATCTGCTGGAAGCGGCTGCGGAGGGTCTCGAAGTCGTACTCGACCGTCTCGAAGATGTCCGGGTTCGCCCAGAACGTCTGGATGGTCCCAGTCCGGTCGGAAGCCTCGCCCTTCGCGAGGGGAGCCTCGGGCACCCCGCCGTTGAATGACATCCGCCAGGCATGGCCGTCGCGGTGCACCTCGGTGTCGACACGGGTGGACAGTGCATTCACGACGGAGATGCCGACGCCGTGGAGACCACCAGAGACGGCGTACCCGCCACCACCGAACTTGCCGCCGGCGTGGAGGATCGTCATGACGACCTGGACGGTCGATACGCCCTCGGTGGGGTGGGTGGCGACCGGAATGCCTCGACCGTCGTCCTCGACGCGGACGCCGCCGTCAGCCTGCAGGGTGACGAAGATCTCGGAGGCGTAGCCTGCCATCGCTTCGTCGACGGAGTTGTCGACGACCTCGTAGACGAGGTGGTGGAGACCACGCGGACCGGTCGAGCCGATGTACATGCCAGGGCGCTTGCGGACCGCTTCGAGGCCCTCGAGCACCTGGATGTTCGCCGCGTCGTAGTTCCCTGCAGCGACGTGGCTGGCACTGACTCCGGAGGTGGTTTCGCCGCTCTTGCTATCGTCGCCACTCATTGCTCAATCATACCGTGGCCGACCCGACGAAAAGCCGTGTATGGCCGCGTGAGCCGTCAAATCCGATCGGGTGACCGTAATCGGTGGCTCAGCCGTATGTATCGCGTGGGCCGCGCCCAGGGACCGACTTGGGACCGCGTTTGTAGGTGGGGACGTCCGGCCCCAACAGTCGGAGCGATTCGACGCCTGCGTCGGGAAACCGGTTCACGATCGAGGTCACGACGTGGGAGCGCATGAGTCCCAGCTGTGTGGCCCATGCGGTCGAGTCGCACTTCACGACCAGCACGCCGTCGACGATCTCGATCGGCTGAGCGTGGTCCGCGACCGCCGGACCGACCGCCTCGGCCCACGCCACGAAGAGCTCCGACTTGGAGAGGTCATGCTCCCAGCCGCGGTCTCGGACGAGCCCCGCGAGCGCCGAGGCGACGGAGTTCGGATCCCGTCCCGGGTCGAATGGCTGCTGGCCGGGGGAGGTGTCCAGGCTCGTGCGCGCACTCCGCCGACCGCCGAGGCGCTGCTGCAGCCGGGCGAATACACGGCGGTGCTCGCCTCCGCGATCAGTCATCGAGCACCTCACCTGCGCGGATGCCGATCGTGCGACCGGCGATCTCCGCGGGCACATCCTCCGCGACCGCGGCGGTCACGATGACCTGCTCGTAGCTGCGGACCGCGTCGATGAGTCGCGCCCGTCGACCCGCGTCGAGTTCGGCGAAGACGTCGTCGAGCACGATGACGGGGTCGCCCGCCGGGCCAGTCTCTCGGAGCAGCTGTGCACTCGCGAGCTTCAGGGAGAGCGCCGCGGACCATGACTCGCCGTGGCTCGCGGTCGTCCGCGCCGGCATCCCATTGAGATCGATCTCGAGATCGTCGCGATGCGGGCCGACGAGCGTGAGCCCACGATCGAGCTCCCGCATCCTCACCGCCGTGAGGCGGTCGCGGAATGCCGCGAGGGTGTCGTCGACCTGCGCTCCCGGGCCGTCCTCGTCGCCATCCTCCGGATCGATCCCAGACACGGTCGAGCGCATCCGGAGCTCGAGCCGATGATCTCCCCCCGCAATCGCCGTGTACGCCGCGGCGGCGTGGGGCGCGAGCTCGGCGACGAGCGCAGTGCGGGCATCGATGATCTGCGCGCCCGTCGTCGCGAGACGGTCGTCCCAGATGTCGAGCGTCGTGAGGTCGGCGCCGCCTCGCGCGGCGCGCGCCGACTTGAGGAGCGTCGTCCGCTGGCGGAGGATCCGCTCGTAATCGGACAGCACACCTGCCATCCGTGGATGCCGCGCAGCCAGGAGCTGATCGAGGAATCGGCGACGCCCGCCAGGATCGCCGCGGACGAGCGACAGGTCCTCGGGTGCGAAGAGGACCGAGTCGAGATAGCGCCGGGCCTCCCTCGACTTCACCGCTGAGCCGTTGACGAGGAGCCGGTTCGTCGATGCGCGATTGAGCTCGACCTCGATCGTGACAACGCGCTCGCCGTGCTGGAGCCGGGCACGGACGAATGCCCGGTCCGCGCCATTCCGGACGAGGGCCTGGTCACTCGAAACTCGGTGCGACCCACCGGACGCGAGGTACCCGATCGCCTCGACGAGGTTCGTCTTGCCCTGGCCGTTCGGCCCGACGAGCACGGTGACCCCGGGTGCGAGCGCGACGTCCGCCGACCGATAGTTGCGGAAATCGGTGAGCGCGAGGTGCGCGACATGCATGGGGATCTCCTCGCGGTCAGCCGCCGGATCGCCGACGGCCCTCCCGCGGACTGGTCATGCGACGAGCGTCAGCGGAGCAGGAGGTTGGGCTGCAGCAGGTACCGGAACGAGTCGCCGGCATCGTCCTTCGACGTCTGCGCGGTGATGAGCACGGGACCGGGCTTGTTCGGGTTGTCGGTGCGAGTGAACGCGATCCGCACGAACTCCGAGTGCACCGCGCCGAGCGCGTCGAGCAGGAACTGCGGCTTCAGCGAGACGACGGTCTCCTCACCGGTGAGTACGGCATCGATGGTCTCGGATGCCTGCGCCTGCTCGCTGCCGATCGCCTCGAGGACCAGGCCGTCGGCGCCGAATGAGAACCGGAGCGCGGAGTCGCGCTCGAGGACGAGTGCGACGCGACGGACCGAGTCGACGAGGTCTGCCGTGTTGAGGACCGCGAAGTCTTCGACGGTCTCGGGGAAGAGGCGCTTGACCGGCGGGTAGTTGCCCTTCAGCAGCAGCGAGGTCACGGCCTTGTCCGCCGCGGCGAAGGAGATGAGCTCGCGGTCGTCGCCGACCGAGATCGAGACCTTGACCGTCGGCGCGTGCGCGAAGGTCTTGCCGATCTCGGAGAGCGTGCGAGCCGGCACGAGCGCCGTCGCCGCCGTGATGCCGGAGCTGTCGGCATCCCACGGGATGTCGCGGATCGCGACACGGTAGCGGTCGGTCGCGACCAGGGAGATCGACTGGTCGGAGACCTCGAGCTGGACGCCAGTGATGACCGGGGTCACATCGTCACGGGACGCGGCGACGACGACCTGCGAGATGGCCTCGGCGAAGACCTCGCCGGGAACCAGTCCGCCGGCCTCCGGGACCTCGGGGAGTGTCGGGTACTCCTCCACCGGCATCGACAGCAGCGTGAACCGACCTGCGCCGCAGCGCACCGAGATGCGACCCTCGTCGAGGGCGAAGTCGACGGGCGCGTTCGGCAGACGGCTCGCGATGTCGGCGAGCAGGCGACCGGACACGAGTGCCCGGCCGGGCGTCGTCACATCGGCCGCGATGTGCGTGCGCGCCGAGACCTCGTAGTCGAATGTCGAGAGCGAGACGCCGTCCTCGGTCGCTTCGACGAGGACGCCGCCGAGGATGGGCATCGTCGTGCGCTGGGGAAGCAGCTTGACGGCGAACGAGACCGCGTCACTGAAGACGTCCCTGTTGACCTGGAACTTCACGGTGCTCCCTCCTTGCGGAGTCTCATCCTGCCACACGCCTGTGACGCTGGGCCGGTCTCACTTCCGCTCGATGTTGGGGAAAGTGGGATCGATGAATGAAGGGTTAATACTCATAGCCCCTGTGGAAACTGTGGAGAACTTGTGATTCCTCAGCGCGGACGTGGGAACTACACGTCTGTGACTTGTCGAAACGGTGTGGAGACGCTGGGGAAAGTGGCGGTCCGAGCCCGTCAGCGGAATCACACTCCTCGGCGTCGGCGCGGGGGCGACCAACAGATTCGTGGCATTCATCCACAGTTATCCACAGACGTGTCAACAGTGTGCAGAGATGCGCTGAGACACGTCATCCCGGCGGCCAGGGGCGAAGCGCGGGCGGGGATGGGACGACTCAGCCCCGGCGCGCGTTGCGGATGCGGCTCGTGAGCTCGGTGACCTGGTTGTAGGTCGAGCGGCGCTCCTTCATGAGCGTCGTGATCTTCTTGTTCGCGTACATGACCGTCGTGTGGTCGCGGTTGCCGAAGAGCTGCCCGATCTTGGGGAGGGAGAGGTCGGTCATCTCGCGGCACAGATACATGGCGATCTGGCGCGCGTTCGCGACAGCCTGCGACCGGGACGAGCCGTAGAGCTCCTCGACGGGGAGCTTGAAGTAGTCGGCGGTCGCCGTGATGATGTCCGTCGGCGAGATCACATCGTCGGCGGAGTCGGAGATGACATCGCGCATGACCGTCTCGACGAGGTTCATGTCGACCGAGGTGCGGTTCAGATTCGCGAAGGCCGTGACGCGGATGAGCGTCCCCTCGAGGTTGCGGATGTTCGACGAGACCTTCGACGCCATGAACTCGAGCGCCTCGTCCGGGACCTGGAGCCGCTCGCTCTGCGCCTTCTTGCGGAGGATCGCGATCCGGGTCTCGAGGTCGGGCGCCTGGACGTCGGTGATGAGGCCCCATTCGAACCGCGAGGTCATGCGGTCCTCGAAGCCCGTGAGGTGCTTGGGCGCGACATCGCTCGTGATCACGACCTGCTTGTTGTGATCGTGCAGCGTGTTGAAGGTGTGGAAGAACGCCTCCTGCGTCTGCTCCTTGCCCTGGAGGAACTGGATGTCGTCGATGAGGAGGATGTCGACCTCGCGATAGCGACGGTTGAATGCCGCAGCCTGGTTGTTCGCGATCGAGTTGATGAAGTCGTTGGTGAAGTCCTCTGAGCTGACGTACCTCACCTGAATGCCGGGGTAGAGGTTCTCGGCGTAGTGGCCGATGGCGTGGAGGAGGTGCGTCTTGCCGAGGCCGGAGTCGCCATAGACGAAGAGCGGGTTGTAGGCCTTCGCCGGTGCCTCGGCGACCGCGACCGCAGCGGCGTGCGCGAAGCGGTTCGATCCGCCGATGACGAAGTTGTCGAAGGTGTACTTCGGGTTGAGACGGGAGTCGGTCGGCCGCGGTGGCGCGGGAGCCGGCGACTCCTGTCGCTCGAACTGCTCCGCGTTCACGATCGGGATCTCGTCGGTGTCGATCTCCGGATTGACGATGATCGCGAAGTTCACGACCTCGCCATCGGCGACATCGGCGATCGCGCCGAGGAGCGGGAGCCGGATGCGCTGCTCGAGCATGTTGCGCGTCAGATCATTCGGCACCTCGAGATAGATGGTGCCCGCGTTGATGAGCTTCGGCTCGACGAGCCGCACGAAGCCGCGAAGCTGGGGGGTGACTCGGTCATCCTCAGCCATGCGGTCGACGATCGCCGCCCAGATGGACGTGACGTCGATATCGCTCACGGTGTTCCTTAACTGTCCGGCGTACCGGTTCACTGTAATCAAGCCCGGCGCGTCGTCAACATTTCGATGGCGAGAGGGTGCACAATCCCGCCCGTCTTTGACCCTGGGCCTTCGGTCGCCTACAATCGTCCAGTTGACTTCCGCCAAGTGGCGGCTTTCCCTCGCACTCTGGCGCCCCGCGCTGGACACCAGGAGATCACCATGAGCAAGCGCACGTTCCAGCCGAACAACCGCCGTCGCGCCAAGACGCACGGCTTCCGCGCCCGGATGCGCACCCGCGCCGGCCGCGCGATCCTCGCCGCGCGCCGTCGCAAGGGCCGCACCGAGCTCTCCGCCTGACGCGACGACTCGGGGCGCTCGTGCTTCCGAGGCAGCATCGGCTCACTCTGGCGCCGGAATTCGCCGCGACCGTTCGCGGCGGACGGCGCACTTCGGGCGATGCCGTCGTCTCCTATCGACGAGCGACCGCCCCCGAGCGACCCGCACGATTCGGATTCATCGTCTCCAAGGCGGTCGGACCTGCGGTTCGTCGAAACCTCGTGAAGCGCCGACTCCGCGCAGTGAGCGCCGAGTCGATCCGAGCCGGACTCTCCGGCGCCGATATCGTCGTGCGCGCGCTTCCGGCCGCGGCGACCCGCGACTTCTCCGCACTCCGCGCAGAGCTCCTCTCCCAGTTGGGAGTGCGAGCATGAGCACCATGACCGCCGCAGCGCACGAGGCCACGGGCGCCTCCGCCGCGGCATTCATCGCGCTCCTGCCTCGGAATGCCTGCATCGCACTCCTCCAGGGCTACCGGCGGGCGATCTCGCCGCTGTATGGCGACGTGTGCAAGTACTACCCGAGCTGCTCGACCTATACGCTCGAGGCGATCCAGGAGCACGGCGCCCTCAAAGGCATCGCACTTGGCTCAGCCCGCATCGCGCGGTGCCACCCGTGGGCGGCCGGCGGGGTCGATGATGTGCCGCCGCGGCGTGACAGCCACGCCGTGACCAACCGCGCGGGGTTCGTGACGAGCATCGCTGCGGGCCCGAACCTCGAGCGCGCTGCGATGCGAGCGCAGCCCACCGATTCAGACCTCATCCACGCCCACGAAAGCGAGCGCTGATTCCGTGCCAGACATCATTGGCTTCATCCTGTGGCCCATCAAGTGGGTCGTCGAGGCGATCATGGTGGGCTTCCACTGGCTGCTCACCTCGGCCGGCCTCGACGGCGGCGCGGGGATCACGTGGGTCCTGTCGATCGTCGGCCTGACCTTCGTCGTCCGCGCTGCGCTCATCCCGATCTTCGTCCGGCAGATCAAGTCGCAGCGCAAGATGCTCGAGATCGCGCCGCAGCTCAAGAAGATCCAGGACAAGTACAAGGGCAAGAAGGACCAGTACTCGCGCGAGGCGATGTCCCGCGAGACGATGGCGCTCTACGGCCGGCACGGCACGAACCCGTTTGCGTCCTGCCTCCCGCTGCTCATCCAGATGCCCGTGTTCTTCGCGCTGTACACGGTGCTCATCAATGCAGCGACGCACCCGGAGAACGGCGGCGTCGGGCTGCTGTCGCCGCAGCTCGCTGGATCGTTCGCCGAGTCGCAGTTCCTCGGCGCTCCCCTGCGCGCTTCGATGCAGTCCGCTGATGGCAATTCGATGGTGATCGTGCTCGCGATCATCATGGTCGTGATCATGACCGGTGCGCAGTTCATCACCCAGCTGCAGATCATGTCGAAGAACCAGACGCCGGAGATGAAGGCATCGCCGATGTACCGGCAGCAGCGAGTGCTGCTGTACGTGCTTCCGCTCGTCTTCGCGTTCTCGGCTTGGGCGTTCCCGCTCTCCTCGATGTTCTACTGGGTCGCGTCCAATGTGTGGACGGTCGTCCAGCAGTGGATCGTCATCCGCAACATGCCGACCCCCGGTTCGGAGGCCGCGCTCGCTCGTGAGGCGCGCCTCGCGAAGCGCCGCCACCGTCGTGGCCTGCCTGAGATCGTCGAGGATGACGGACCCGGTGCGGGCGCTGTCGAGGACAAGAAGCCGACCCAGCGGCAGCAGCCGATGGGCGCGAAGCGTGCAAAGAAGAAGGGCAAGTGATGACCGAGCAGAACCCCGCCGTCGACGAGGTCGAGGCCGATGAAGCGGACATCGCTGCCGACTACATCGAGGAGCTCCTCGACATCGCGGACCTCGACGGCGACATCGACATCGACGACAGCAGCAGCAGCCGGGTCGTCATCACGGTGACCGCGCCTGCGGGTTCCGACGGGCTGCGACTCCTCGCCAAGCCCGACACGGTCTCCGCGCTGCAGGAGCTCACTCGGCTCGCGGTGCAGACCAAGACCGGGGAGTTCTCTCGCCTCATCCTCGACATCGACGGCTCTCGCGACGCGCGGGCGAGTGAGCTCGCCGCGCTCGTCGACGCAGCGGTCGCGCGGATCGAGGCGGGTGCCACCTCGGCCTCGCTGCCGCCCATGTCCTCGTATGAGCGCAAGATCGTCCACGACCTCGTGGCCGAGCGCGGCTACACCTCGGAGTCCGAGGGCGAAGGGCGCGACCGGCACACGGTCATCCGCTCCGCCTGAGCGATGTTTCACGTGAAACATTCCGACCTCGAACCGGAGCCAGCGCTCGCCGCTGAGCTCTTCGGCGATCGCGTCGACGTCGTGCGTCAGTTCGCTGCATCGCTCGCAGAGCACGGGGAGACGCTCGGTCTCATCGGTCCCCTCGAACTGCCCCGACTGTGGACGCGGCACATCATCAACTGCGGGCTGGTCGCCTCGCTCGTCCGACCGGGTCGCGTCGGCGACGTGGGCAGCGGCGGAGGGCTTCCCGGTCTCGTGCTCGCCGCCGCCTGTCCCGACACGGAGTTCGTGCTCATCGAGCCGATGGAGCGCAGGGTCGAGTGGCTGGTATCGCAGGCCGAGGAGCTCGGGCTCGCCAACGTCACTGTCTCGAGGACACGCGCGGAGGAGGCCCCGTACGTCGAGGTATTCGACCAGGTGACCGCTCGCGCGGTATCCGCACTCCGCACTCTCATCCCGATCACGGCACCGCTCGTCCGTCCGGGCGGCGAGCTCATCCTCATGAAGGGCGCACGCGTGGAGGAGGAGCGCGCGGCCGCGGCGAAGCAGATCGCCCGTGCTCGTCTCCGAGACGTGAGCGTCATCGAACTGGGGGTCGGGCTCACGTCGGAGACGACGCGAGTCTTCCGAGCGCTCGTGGACTGAGCCTCAGCTCCCGACATCGGCTGCGTCAGTCGGCTGGGCTGCCTCGTGCATCCACGGCGTCCAGCTGATGCCGACCAGGAGTCCCTCCGGGCTCATGAGCCGCGTCGTCCACTGGCCCCACGGCTCCTCCGTGGCGGGCTTCAGCACCGCGTGGCCCTGCTCGATGAGCTCCGACGCCGCGACGGCGACCGCCTCGGGCGAGGCGACGTCGAACTCGATCCACGCCTGCGGGACCGGGAGCCCCTCCGGCCACTGCTTCGTGCCGAACGTCGACTCGGCCGCCTGGGAGAGCGGCCAGATGGCGAATGCCTTCGCACCCTCGAGCCGCTCGGTATGGAAGTACGACGGCGCGGATTCTTCGAGTTCCAGCCCGAGTGTCTCAGCCCAGAATGTGTGGGATCGGCGGTCCTCGGTGCCGATCGGTCCGAAGCCTGCGATGAACTGGATCTCCATCCAGCGAGGCTAGGCGCCCCTGTCGGCCGCCGGGGATGTTTCACGTGAAACACTCGGCTCCCGGGCAGGGCACGGCGATGGATGTTTCACGTGAAACATCGCAGTCGTCGCGGCTGATCGAGTGTTTCACGTGAAACATCCCCCGAGTGGGCATGCTGTGCACGCGGACCAAGGACTCTGTCACCCGTAGCGTGACAGAATCGACGGGCTATGACGACTCCCGCCTTCGATCACACGACGCCGATCGCGAGTCAGCTCGCCGACCTGGCACACCGCAGGGCGGCGCTCGCTGCCGATGTCGTCCCGCTGCCGGAGCGCACGCGGGTCTTCGTCGTCGCGAACCAGAAGGGCGGCGTCGGCAAGACCACCTCGACGGTGAATCTCGCCGCGGGGCTCGCCGCCGCGGGGGCGAAGGTGCTCGTCATCGACCTCGACCCGCAGGGCAACGCGTCGACCGCGCTCGGCGTCGAGCACCGCGCCGGCACGCCCGGCGTCTACGACGTGCTGATCGAGGGCACGCCGATCGCCGACGTCATGCAGCAGAGTCCGGAGCGCGATGGGCTCTACTGCCTCTCGGCGAACCTCGACCTCGCGGGTGCCGAGGCAGAGCTGTATCTCGCCGTCGCGCGCGAGACCCGCCTCAGGACCGCGCTCGAGGCATTCCTCGCCGTCCAGGGGCGCGACTTCCACTACGTCCTCATCGACTGCCCGCCGTCGCTCGGCCTCCTCACGCTCAACGCGCTCACGGCCGGGCGCGAGGTGCTCATCCCGGTGCAGTGCGAGTACTACGCGCTCGAAGGGCTCAGCCAGCTCATGTCGACCATCGAGATGGTGAGCCAGCATCTCAACCCGGAGCTCAGGCTCACGACCATCCTCCTCACGATGTTCGATTCGCGGACGAACCTCTCGCACCAGGTTGCGAGCGACGTCCGGGCGCACTTCCCGACGCAGACGCTCAGCTCCGTCATCCCGCGATCGGTCCGTGTCTCTGAAGCGCCGAGCTACGGCCAGACGGTCATCGCGTACGACGGGGGCTCGCCCGGCGCGGTGTCCTACCTCGAAGCCGCGAACGAGATCGCGAAGCGAGGCGTACGGTGAAGTCCACGGCTGAGGCCCTGACGACGAAGGAGCGGTTCGATGGCTGAACGCAAGCGAGGCGGACTCGGTCGAGGCATCGGGGCGCTCATCCCCACCGCGCCCGAGGCAGAGCGCCCGGTCGACGTGTTCTTCCCCTCCAAAGCCGATCAGAATGCTCCGGCTGCCGCCCAGGGCCGGGCACTGTCCCCCTCGGGTGAGCCCCTCGTGGAGGTCCCCGGGGCGCGGTTCGCCGCCATCTCGCCGGCGGACATCGTCCCGAACCCGATGCAGCCGCGCAAGGAGTTCCGCGAGGAGGAGTTCCAGGAGCTCGTGACCTCGGTCCGCGAGTTCGGAGTCCTCCAGCCGATCGTCGTGCGGCCTCGTCAGGGAGCCGGCCCCGGCGAGGAGCAGTACGAGCTCATCATGGGGGAGCGGCGACTTCGCGCCTCGAAGGAGGCCGGCCTCGCGGCGATCCCTGCGATCATCCGCGAGACCGCGGACGAGGACATGCTGAGGGACGCGCTCCTCGAGAACCTCCACCGCGCGGAGCTCAACCCGATCGAGGAGGCAGAGGCCTACCAGCAGCTGCTCGAGGACTTCGGGGTCACGCAGGAGCAGCTCTCCACACGCATCGGGCGCTCCCGCCCGCAGATCGCGAACACGATCCGCCTGCTCAAGCTCCCGGAGCGGATCCGGCTGCGCGTCGCCTCGGGCGTCCTGTCCGCAGGTCACGCCCGAGCGATCCTCTCGGTCGGGGATCCGGCGGGCATGGAGCGGCTCGCGGACAAGATCGTGAACGAGGGGCTGTCGGTCCGCGCCGCCGAGGCCGCCGCTGGCATCTCGTCGACGAAGCCCAAGCCGGCGAAGAAGAAGCCGCGCGCAGGCAGCAAGCAGGCGCACCTGGAGATGCTCGCCGAGCGCATCGGCGACCGACTCGACACGAAGGTGCGCATCTCGCTCGGCGCCGCGAAGGGCCAGATCGTCATCGACTTCGCGACGGTCGCCGACCTGAACCGCATCGCCGACGAGCTGGGTGTCGACCGCAGCTGATCTGCGCTCTGATCAGGGTTTCTTCCCGAAGCGGACAGCGTTGCGACGCGGTCAGCCGGCGAGCGCGGCCTTGGCGAGCGCCTCGTAGGCGAGCCCGGCGTCGTAGCCGGCGGCCTCCAGCGCCTGCGGGTAGACCGAGGTCTCGGTCAGGCCAGGCATGACATTCGCCTCGAGGAACCACGGCGTGCCGACGCCGTCGACGATGAGGTCGACGCGCGAGAGGTGGCGGAGGCCGAGTGCGCGGTGCGCGTCGAGCGCCACCTGCTTCGCGCGCTCGAGGGTCGCCTCGTCGAGTCGAGCCGGAGCGTAGAAGCGCGTCTCGCCTGCCGTGTACCGCGCCTCGTAGGAGTAGACGCCGGAGAGCGGGACGATCTCCACGGGTGGCAGCGCGACAGGGCCGTCACCGGTATCGAGGATGCTCACCGCGATCTCGATGCCGACGATGCGCTGCTCGATGAGCGCGACATCCCAGTACGTGTAGGCGTCGACCATCGCGCGGGGGAGCTTGTCCCGGTCGTCGACGATCGAGACGCCCTGCGAGGACCCGCCCTGCGCAGGCTTCACGACGAGCGGCCCGGAGAACTCCTCCGAGATCTCCTCGAGGATGCCCACGGCACCGAGCTCGCGAAATGCCTCGCGCGGCAGCGTGATCGACACCGGTGTCGGCACGCCCACGCGCGAGACGATCGTCTTCGCGGTCGGCTTGTCCCACGCAAGTCGCGACTCATCCGAGCGCGACCCGACGTACGGAACCCCGATGAAGTCGAGCAGCCCCCGAAGCGCGCCATCCTCACCGCTCGCGCCGTGGAGCGCCGGCCAGACGACGTCGGGACGGGCAGCGCGGATGTGCGACAGGAGCGACGCGTCAGGATCCCGCAGCGAGACATTCACTCCGTGTGCCTGGAGGCCGTCCGCGACGCGGCGGCCGGAGCGCAGGGAGATGTCTCGCTCGTGCGAGATCCCGCCAGCGAGGACGAGGACATGCATGGGCATCACGCGAGATTCGACGGCGGCACGAAGTAGGCCGGGTCGTTTGCGACGGGCAGCGGTGAGGTCTGCGCGAAGGTCGTGAGGAGCTCGAGCTCCCCATTGATCACGACGGAGAGTCGGCGAATGCCTTCGCGGATGAACTCGGGGGTGGGGTAGCAGAACGACAGGCGCATGTTGTGGCGGCCGTCGCCGTCCGCGTAGAACGCCGTGCCTGGGGTGTAGGCGACGAGCTCCTTCACGGCGCGCGGGAGCATCGCCTTCGAGTCGAGATGCTCTGGAAGCGTCAGCCACACGTAGAAGCCGCCGTCCGGCCGCGTCCATGACAGATCGGGGAGATAGTCATCGAGCGCCGTCAGCATCGCGTCGCGTCGCTCGCGGTAGACGCCCCGGAACGTGTCGATCTGGCCGCGCCAGTCTGCAGCGCCGAGGTACTCCGACACGACGTACTGGCTGAAGGAGCTCGGGGAGAGGACCGCGGCCTCGTTCGCGAGGATGAGCTTCTCCCGGATCGCGTGGGGCGCGAGCACCCAGCCGACGCGAAGGCCTGGCGCGAGCGTCTTGGAGAACGTCCCGAGGTAGACGACGCCCTCCTCCTCGATCGAGCGCATGGCGTGAGGCGGCGGCGCGTCGAACCACAGGAGGCCGTAGGGGTCGTCCTCGAGCACGAGAATGCCCTCTGATCGGCAGATCTCGAGGATCTCGAAGCGACGCTCCCAGGACATGGTGACGCCGGAAGGGTTGCCGTAGCTCGGGATCGTGTACAGGAACTTGATGCGGCGTCCGCTCGCCTTGATCGCGGCGATGCGCTCGCGGAGCAGCTCGGGCACGAGACCGTGCTCATCGGTGATGACGTGCTCGATGTCGGCCTGGAACGAGCGGAAGACGACGAGCGCCGTCACGTAGCTCGGCGCCTCCGCGAGGACGACATCGCCCGGGTCGACGAAGAGCTTGGTCACGAGCTCGAGTCCGTGCTGCGAGCCGGTCGTGACGACGACGTCGTCGACGCTCGCGCGGATGCCCTCGAGCGCCATGACGTCGAGGATCTGCTCGCGGAGCTGCGGGAGACCCTGGCCTGAGCCGTACTGGAGCGCCTGCGGTCCGAACTCGTCGAGCACGCGGTCGAGCGAGGACTGGATGAGCTCCTTGGGGAGCGCGGAGACGTACGGCATGCCGCCGGCGAGCGAGACCACCTCGGGACGCGATGCGACGGCGAAGAGCGCTCGGACCTCGCTCGCGGCCAGTCCCGCGGTACGCGCGGCGTAGCTGTCGTACCAGGGGTCGAGATTCGTGCCGCTCACATCGTGCATGCTGGTCTCCCGTCAGCGCAGAGTCCCCAGATTACGCCAATGGGCTGGGCCGGCTGTCGTCGTACGCGGCCTCGGCGGATGGCCACGTCGCATTCGGCGGCCTGGGGGACCGGAGCGTGACGCGCGGCGAGCTCAGTCGAGGAAGGGCGCGAGCTGGTCCTCGAAGACGGGCTTGGGCATGGCGCCGACGATCTCGCCGACCTCCTTGCCTCCCTGGAAGATCTTGAATGCCGGGATGCCGGTGATCCGGTACTCCATCGTCACGGCCGGGTTCTCGTCGACATCGACCTTGACGACCTTGAGCTCCGGGTGCGCCTCGGCGATCTCGTCGAGGATGGGCGACATCTGTCGGCACGGGTGGCACCACTCGGCCCAGAAGTCGACGACGACGGTGCCTTCGGCGGCGAGGACATCGGTGGCGAAGGACGCGTCGGTTGCGTTGACGGGAGTGCTCATGCTGCCTGCTCCTTCATCTGTGCAGGGAGGGATTCGAGGTAGTGCTCGGCGTCGATCGCAGCGACCGTGCCGGAGGCGGCGGCCGTGACGGCCTGCTTGTACGTCGGGTCGACGACATCGCCGGCCGCGAACACCCCGGGGAGGTTGGTGCGCGAGGAGCGACCGTCGACCGCGATCGTGCCGTGCTCGGTGAGCTCGAGCTGGCCGTGGACGAGGTGCGTGCGCGGGTCGGAGCCGATGGCGATGAACAGCCCGGTGACCTCGAGCTCTGAGGTCTCGCCCGTCGCGGTGTTGCGGAGCGTGAGCGAGCTCACGGAGTCGGCGCCATTGATCGCGACCACCTCGCTGTCCCAGATGAACTCGATCTTCGGGTTCTGCATCGCCCGGTCCTGCATGACCTTCGAGGCGCGCAGTGTCCGCGAGCGGTGGATGACGTAGACTTTGTCGGCGAACTTCGTGAGGAAGTTCGCCTCCTCCATGGCCGAGTCGCCGCCGCCGACGACAGCGATGACCTGCTGCCGGAAGAAGAAGCCATCGCAGGTCGCGCACCAGGACACGCCGTGGCCGGACAGGCGGTCCTCGTGCTCGAGCCCGAGCTTGCGGTACGCGGATCCCGTGGCGAAGATCACCGCGAGCGCCTCGAGGACAGTCCCATCGCCGAGCGTCACGCGCTTGATCTCGCCTTCGAGCTCGACCTTCACGACATCGTCGTACACGACCTCGGTGCCGAACTTCTCGGCCTGCTCGCGCATCTCCTCCATGAGGTCGGGACCCATGATGCCCTTGGGGAATCCCGGGAAGTTCTCGACATCGGTCGTCTTCGTGAGCTCGCCGCCGGGCTCGACCGAGCTCGCGACCAGCACCGGTGCGAGGTTGGCGCGCGCCGTGTAGATCCCTGCGGTGTACCCAGCCGGACCCGATCCGATGATGATGACCTGACGAACGCCCATGTCTCCTGCCCTGTGCACCGACCGGTGCATCGTGATGAGTTCCACCCGCGTGAACGCGTGCGGGACTCAGGCTATTCCGTCTCCTCCGACCGCGAGCGCTTCACGCGGCGCGCGATGATGTCCGTCACGATGCGGAGCTCGGGGTTGCGCGTGAGCGCGAGCATCGCGAAGTAGCCGAGCGCCATGACGAGCGCTCCGACGAGGACGGTCACGAGGGCGCCGAGCCACGTGCCGTCGGGGAAGGCGCCGATGCCGGATTCGCGCAGGCCCCAGACCGTCGCAGCCCCCAGGAGCGCCGCGGGGATCATCGCGCCGATGTACCAGCCGAGACGGCCGAGGACGTGACCGACGCGGATCGTCGGGATCCGGCGCCGCATGATCGCGAGGTTGATCGCGACCTGGACGAGGACGGCGAGCGAGAGCGCGAGTGCCGAGAGGATCGCGATGAGGTCGGACGGCAGCGTCGCGATGACGAGCAGCATGGCGACGTACCCGACGACCTGGCCGAGCTGGAGGAAGAAGGGCGTCCTGGTGTCCTCGACCGAGTACCAGCCGCGGAGCAGAACGCCGTACATGCTCTGCGGGATGAGCCCCACGAGATAGCAGATGAGCACGATCGCGACCCAGGCTCGCCCCGACGGCGTGCTCGAGAAGAGCGAGGCGATCCAAGGCGACAGCACCGCGATCGCGATGAACGCGTAGCACTGGAGGAGCAGGACCGACTTGAGCGCCGCCGTGAGATCGGCGCCGAGCGAGGCGATGTCACCCCTGCTCGCGTGTGTGCTCATCCGGGTGAAGTACGGGATCGCGATCGAGAGCGTCACAAGCGAGTACGGGAGGATGAAGATGAGCCACGCGAGGCTCATCGTCGCGATCGAGGCGTCCCCCGTCGCGAGCGAGACGACATTGGACTCGACGATTCCTGCGGCCTGGCCCACGAGGACCGTCGCGAAGGTCCAGACGGCCAGCTGGCCGAACCTGCCCAGCCCGACGCCCTTGAAGCGGAAGTCGAAGCGGAAGCGGATGCGGGACATTCGCCACGCCACGACGAGGACGAGCGACTGGATGAGGATGCCGAGCGTCGCGCCGCCCGCGAGCAGCACGATCATGCCGGGCGACCAGTCGACCGCTTGGGACTCCGCCACCGACCCGAAGACACCCCGGAAGGTCAGCAGCACGCTCGCGAACACGAGGTTGTTGATGACGGGCGCCCAGGCGTACGGCCAGAACACGCCTCGCGCATTGAGCACTTCGGAGAGGATCGCGAAGACCGCGTAGAAGAAGACCTGGGGGAGGCACCAGTAGGCGAATGCCACGGTGAGCGCCACCTGCGCGTCGGTGAAGCCGCGTGAGCCGTCGCCTCCCGTCTGCGCGTAGAGCTGGACGACGAGGGGGGCCGCGACGGTCACGGCGATCGTGATGCCGGCGAAGATCGTGATGCCGAGCGTCACGAGCTTGTTGAGGAAGCGCTCGCCTCCGTCCGCATGGCCCGAGGCGCGCACGATCGCCGGGACGATGACGGCCGTGAGGGTCCCGCCCGCGATGATCGCGTAGATGTTGTTCGGCAGCTGATTCGCCAGGGCGAAGGCGTCGGCGCTCTGCCCGACGGTGCCGATCGTGTTGTACAGGAGCAGCGCGTTGACGAAGCCGAGGATGCGCGAGACGAGCGTGCCGCTCGCGACGATCGCACCGGACCGGCCGATCGATCGGGTGACGCCCGGCGACGGCGATCCGCTCGCCGCGACTGGCCCGGTCGGGGTCTCTGCGTCACTCATCGGTGCCAGTCTCCTGCGTCTGACTCGCATCCGCAGCCGCCGTCTCGATCCGCGGCCTGCGGTTGCGGCGGATCGTGCGGACGATGCCGAGGATCATGAGCAGCAGGAGCAGGCCGAGGGCGGCGAGGACGATGGGCGTCTCCCAGCCGGCCTGGACGTTGACGGATGCGATCGCGGCGGGACCGATCGGGGGGCCGTCGGGCGCCGAGATCGTGGCGGCGACGCGGACGGTGCCGTTCGACACGGCGACCGCGTCGAAGCTCACGGTCGCCTGGGACCCCGCAGGCACCGTCGCGCGCTGCGGGGTGTCCGGGAGCTCGAGTCGCGGATTCGATGCGCTCACCCGCACGTCGACGGTGATGGGCTGGTCGAGACCGTTCTCGATCGCGACGGGGAGGCCCGAGCGATCCGCGAGGAAGAGACTGTCGGATTCGACGATCCGGACGCGACTGCGAAGCTCAGCAGCCTGGGAGACCTCGTCGTCGATCGTCGCGGTCCAGGTCGGGTCCCCCAGCCATGCGCGTGAGGCGAGTGCGATCGTCCGCGCCGAATCCGCCGCGGTGAGGGACATCGGGTCCTCGAGGATCGCGGAGAACTGCGCATCGGCGAGGTCCTCCGCGATGAGTCGGTCGAATGCCGCGAGTCGCTCAGGGTCCTGGGGGCGGTCGACGATCGCGACCTCGGTCTCGCGACGCTTGTTGCCCTCGTCGTCGAGCTCAGCCGTCGCGATGCCCTCGATGAGCGGGACGACGGCGATCGTCGTACTCGCGTCGAGCGCGGCGAGCACGCCGCGAAGCGCCGTGGTGGGAGTGGGATCGAGGACGACGATCGTGTCGCGATCGATCTCGAGATCATCGGGCGCGACAGAGCCGGCTGATGCGGCCCGGCTGATCCAGTCGCTCGCGGCCGCGTCGACGATGAGGATCCGGTCCCGATCGACCGTGGCGATGGCATTCGCATCCCCGATGTCCTCGATCTGCGACGACCACACGAAGATGCCGTTGCCCGCGCGAGCCGCGAGCTGCGGGATGTCGCTCGCCACCACGGTGTCCTGCGTGGTCAGCGCGAGGCCGTCGAGACTCGGCACCCATCGGCCGGTCGGCTCGGCCGATGCCGGGATCGCGCCGAGCGAGGACTGAGTGAGGAGCGTCGGGTCCGCATCGGCGTAGAGGAGGGGGAATGTCTCCCATTCGGCGAGGCGCGCGATCCACTGCGTCGCGCTCGCCGGGACATCGGAGCCGAGGGCCGCGATCGAGGCGGGGATCGCCGGGTCGATCGCGAGGGTCACCGGGACGCCGACGAGCGCGTCGAGCTTCGCCGTCAGCTGGCCGAGCGGGCCGGTGAGCCGCGCCAGCGTCTCGGCGTCGATGATGCCGTTCGTCGTCGCCGGCGCCGTGATCGGGACGACGACCGAGAGGGCGTGCTCGCCGGGGCCGACGACGCTCGCGAAATCCCGTGACGCCGCGGCAGGGGTCGCGATCGTCGAGACGACCGGCGCTGCGCTCGCGGCCGGGACTGCGAGGGGAGCGCAGAGGGCGAATGTCGAGGCCACGGCGGCCACGGCGCCCCACCCTCGTCGGGACGTACCGACGCGCCGCGCACGAGGTCGAACGCGGTCCGGCATGGCTGGAAGTCTACGGAGGCGAAGTGCGCCGGGCCTCCAGGGTCGAGCCGTCGCAGTGTGCACGAGCCCTACCCTTGACTGGTGATCAGCGTCGCGGACGGCATCGGCAGGCTCGGGGAGCTCGCCGCCTCGGCTCCCGTGTCGGCGCTCGCGACGGCATTCGAGGCCGCAGGTCGCGAGCTCGCCCTCGTCGGCGGCTCGGTGCGCGACGCCTTCCTCGACCGTCCCGTCACGGACCTCGACTTCACGACCGACGCGCTCCCTGACGACATCCTCGCGATCGTCACCCCGCTCGCGACCGCGACGTGGGATGTCGGTCGAGCATTCGGGACCATCGCTGCGCTCATCGACGGCCACCGCGTCGAGATCACCACCTACCGAGCGGATGAGTACGACGGGGAGACGCGCAAGCCGATCGTCGCGTTCGGCGACAGCCTCGAGAGCGATCTCAAGCGCCGAGACTTCACCGTCAATGCGATGGCGCTGCGGCTGCCCACGCCGGTCCTCGTCGACCCGTGGGGCGGGCTCGATCACCTGCTCACCGCGACGATCGACACGCCAGGGGAGCCGGAGGTGTCGTTCGGCGACGACCCGCTCCGCATGATGCGCGCCGCGCGGTTCACCTCGCAGCTCGACTTCGAGCCGAGCGATCGGGTCCGAGCAGCGATGCAGGCGATGGCCGGCTCGATCGAGATCGTGAGCGCCGAGCGCGTGGCAGACGAGCTCACGAAGCTCATGCTCACGGATGATCCGTCACGAGGCATTCGAGTCATGGTCGACACGGGGCTCGCCGAGCACGTCATCCCCGAGGTCTCGGCGCTCCGGCTCGAGGCCGACGAGCACGCGCACCACAAGGACGTCTACGAGCACACCCTCACGGTCGTGCGTCAGGCGATCGAGCTCGAGCGCTCCCGCGACCTCGACACCGCGCCCGACCTCGTGCTCCGGCTCGCGGCGCTCCTGCACGACATCGGCAAGCCGGCGACCAAGCGCGTCGAAGGCAGGACGGTGAGCTTCCACCACCACGACGTCGTCGGCGCCAAGCTCTCCGCGAAGCGACTCAAGGCGCTGCGCTTCGACAACGACACGATCAGGTCGGTCGCGCGCCTCGTCGAGCTGCACCTCCGCTTCTTCGGCTACAGCGACCAGGCATGGACCGACTCCGCCGTCCGTCGCTATGTCCGGGATGCAGGTGACGAGCTCGAGCGGCTCCACATCCTCACGCGCGCCGATGTCACGACGCGCAACCGCCGCAAGGCTGAGCGCCTCGAATGGGCGTACGACGATCTCGAGTCGCGCATCGCGGAGATCCGCGAGGCGGAGGGGATCGCCGCGGTGCGGCCGGATCTCGATGGCGAGGCGATCATGCGCATCCTCGACCTGAGGCCGGGTCCCGATGTCGGTCGGGCGTATCGCTTCCTCCTCGACCTGCGCCTCGACGAGGGACCGCTCGGTGCGGAGGAGGCGGAGCGCAGGCTCACGGCATGGTGGTCGGAGCAGTCGGGCTCCTGAGGCGCGGGGAATGCCACGGAGCACCGCGAGACTTGCGGGGTGCGGCTGTCCAGGGTGGTCGGCTACACTACTGCGGTTGCCCGCTTGCGGGTGACACGTTCACAACCTCCTGCTGCCGGGACACGCTCGGCAGCCGTTCAAGTCCGAAGGGGGTGGGTTTGTGACGCACCAGTATGAACTCATGGTCATCCTCGACCCAGAGCTCGACGAGCGCACCGTCGCTCCGAGCCTCGACAAGTTCCTCAACGTCATCCGCAGCGAGGGTGGCACCGTCGACAACGTCGACATCTGGGGACGCCGTCGTCTGGCCTACGAGATCCAGAAGAAGTCCGAGGGCATCTACGCCGTCGTCGACTTCACCTCGACGCCCGCAGCGTCGGTCGAGCTCGACCGTCAGCTGAAGCTCAACGAGGCTGTCCTTCGCACGAAGGTCCTCCGCAAGGAGCACGCGGTCGCGACCGCGAGCCACGCGAAGGCGATCGTCGCGAAGCGCGCAGCCAAGGCCGCAGCGAAGGCCGAGTAGTCGTCATGGCCGGCGAGACCGTCATCACGATCGTGGGCAACCTCACGGCGGACCCCGAGCTGCGCTACACGCAGTCCGGTCAGGCAGTCGCCAACATCACGATCGCGGCGACGCCGCGCACCCTCGACCGCGCATCGGGTGAGTGGAAGGACGGCGACCCGCTGTTCCTCCGCGCCTCCTGCTGGCGGGAGATGGCTGAGCACGTCGCCTCGTCGCTCACCAAGGGCAGTCGAGTGATCGCCCAGGGCCGTCTCAAGCAGCGTTCGTACGAGACTCGCGAAGGCGAGAAGCGCACGACGTTCGAGATGGAGATCGACGAGATCGGTCCGAGCCTTCGCTACGCGACCGCGCAGCTCACCCGCACCTCGGGTGGCGGCAGCCGCGATGGCGGACGTCCACAGGTCGAAGAGCCGTGGGGCGCAGCGCCCTCGGCACCGGCCGGCGGTGGGGATGTCTGGAACGCGCCCGGCGCGTATTCCGACGACACCCCATTCTGATCGCCGGATCCGTACCCCACACACGTTTCGAGAGTTAAGGAACACCATCCATGGCTGGTAAGCCGAACGGCGAGCGCCGCAAGCCTCGCGCCAAGGGCAAGGACGGCAAGAACGCCGCCGCCCCCAAGTCGATCACCGTCGGTGTCATCGACTACAAGGACGTTGCGACCCTTCGCAAGTTCATCTCCGAGCGCGGCAAGATCCGCGCCCGCCGCATCACGGGCGTCTCCGTCCAGGAGCAGCGCCTCATCGCGACCGCAGTGAAGAACGCCCGCGAGATGGCGCTCCTCCCCTACTCCGGCGCTGGCCGCTGAATCGGAGCGCACACATGTCGAAGATCATTCTGACGAACGAGGTCTCTGGCCTCGGCACCGCAGGTGACGTGGTCGAGGTCAAGAACGGCTACGCACGCAACTACCTCATCCCGCAGGGCTACGCGGTCGCGTGGACCCGTGGCGGTGAGAAGCAGGTCGCGCAGATCAAGGCGGCCCGTGCCGCTCGCGAGCACGCGACGCTCGAGGAGGCCGTCGCCTTCAAGAACGCGCTCGAGGGCGCCAAGGTCAAGCTCGCCGCGAAGGCTGGCAAGGAGGGTCGTCTCTTCGGCTCCGTGACCACGGCGGACATCGTCGCCGCGGTCGAGGCTGCCGGCCTCGGTTCGCTCGACAAGCGCAAGGTCGAGCTCTCCGCTCCGATCAAGGCGATCGGCGAGCACACGGCCACGGCGCGTCTGCGCGACGAGGTCACGGCAGTCATCACCATCCAGGTGATCGCCGCCAAGTAGCAGTCCTTCTGGCCGCCGAGTGCGGCCAGTGAGAGGGCGGTCGGGACTATCCCGACCGCCCTTTCTGCATCTGCGCAGTGTGCTTGCCTAGCGCTCGTTGAGGTCGCGAGTCAAGACTTTGTGCACAGGTGACGCGAGAGATTTCACAACCCTCAACCTCCACCTGAGACGAGTTTCCACAACTTCATCCCACAAGTAAAAAGCCCTGGTCGCGACCGCATTTGTCGAAAAATACTCACAGTTGTCCACAGGTCATTGCACACCGTCCCCACAGGCCGCTCGGCGTTTCGCGCAAGCCATCCACAGAGTTATCCACAGGGTGAAAAGTTCGCGGGTTGCACAGGGAGGCTGAGCTTCCTAGGTTTGAGCGGTCGCAGGCGCAGGGGGCGCCACCGAGGACTCGGAGATCCCCTGCGACCACGATGTCGCACGTGCGGATCAGACTGTCCGCACGGATGCTTCGCGCACGCCATTCGCGAAGCACGCAGCTCTCATCGCACTGGAGGTCATGTGTCGATCGCCCACCTTGGAATCGCCGGGACCGAAGCGCGCGACGGTCGTGGCGAGTCGTGGGGCGAGCCTCGAGCGGACCGCACCCCGCCGCACGACCTGCTCGCGGAGCAGTCGGCGATCGGCGGCATGCTGCTGTCGAAGGACGCCGTCGCCGACGTCATCGAGACGGTCAAGGCGACCGACTTCTACATCCCCAAGCACGAGGTCATCTTCGAGGCGATCCTCACGCTGTACTCCAAGGGCGAGCCGACCGACGTCATCGCCGTCACCGATGAGCTGACGAAGCAGGGCGAGCTCACCCGGGCGGGCGGGCCCGAGTACCTCCACACGCTCACCTCGGTCGTGCCGACGGCGGCGAATGCGGGCTACTACGCGGGCATCGTCCAGGAGAAGGCGGTCCTCCGCCGACTCGTGGAGGCCGGCACGCGCATCGTGCAGATGGGGTACGCGAGCGAGGGTGAGGTCACCGACCTCGTCAACGACGCGCAGGCGCAGATCTACTCGGTCCACGAGGGAGGCCAGGCCGAGGACTTCGTGCCCCTCTCGCAGGCCGTGACGGCGGCGATCGACGAGATCGAGTCGGCGCGCGGTCACGGCGGCGAGATGGTCGGCGTCCCCACGGGATTTGCGGAGCTCGACGAGCTGACCAATGGCCTCCACCCGGGTCAGCTCATCGTCATCGCCGCGCGCCCCGCGGTCGGCAAGTCCACGCTCGGTCTCGACATCGCCCGCGCAGCGTCGATCAAGCACGGGAAGGCGAGCATCATCTTCTCTCTCGAGATGGGGCGCAGCGAGATCGCGATGCGCCTGCTCTCGGCCGAGGCCTCGGTCCCGCTGCACCACATGCGCAAGGGCACGGTCGCCGAGAGCGACTGGCGCACGATCGCGAGCACGATGGGCCGCATCAACGAGGCGCCGCTCTTCATCGACGACAGCCCCAACATGACGCTCGTCGAGATCCGTGCCAAGTGCCGCAGGCTCAAGCAGCGGGCCGGTCTCAAGCTCGTCATCATCGACTACCTGCAGCTCATGACGAGTGGCAAGCGCGTCGAATCCCGCCAGCAGGAGGTCAGCGAGTTCTCCCGCGCGCTCAAGCTCCTCGCCAAGGAGCTCGAGGTGCCTGTGATCGCGATCTCGCAGCTGAACCGTGGACCCGAGCAGCGAGCCGACAAGCGGCCGATGCTCTCCGACCTCCGCGAGTCCGGCGCGATCGAGCAGGACGCCGACATGGTCATCCTCCTCCACCGCGAGGACCTCTACGACGCCAACGGCCCGCGTGCAGGTGAGGCCGACTTCATCGTCGCGAAGCACCGAAACGGTCCGACCCGCGACATCACCGTCGGATTCCTCGGGCACTACTCCCGCTTCAACGACCTTCCGCCGAACCGCTAGTGGGCGGCACGGCGCAGGGGGACGCCGTGGGCGAGATCGACCACCGCGCCCTGGGACGAAGGCTGAGCAATTGGGGGCGCTGGGGCACCGACGACGTCCTCGGGACGATCAACCTCATCCGCCCCGAGCACCGCGTGGCCGCGGCCCGGCTCGTGTCGGAGGGTGCGACATTCCCTCTCGCGCTGCCGCTCGACGCGGAAGGCCCGCAGATCGGCACCGGATCCCGCCAGAACCCGATCCACATCATGACGCGGACGCCCTCGGCGACAGAGCTGCAGGATCGCTTCCACTGGTTCGACGACGCCGTGTTCATGTACCTCCAGGCGGCGACGCAGCTCGACGGTCTCGCGCACATCGCGATCGACGGACTCATGTACGGCGGTCGCAGCATCGACGAGGTCACTCGAGAGGGCGTGGGTGCGCTCGGAGTCGAGGCATTCGCGGATCGGATCGCCGGTCGCGGCGTCCTCCTCGACATCGCGCGATTGCGAGGAGTCGATCGACTCGAGGCAGGCTCGGTCATCACGGCCGCCGAACTCGAGGCAGCCGAGCGCGCGCAGGGCCTACGCGTCGGCGAGGGCGACATCCTCCTCGTGCGCACCGGATGGATCCGCACCTTCACGATCGAGCGGGATCGGGACGCGTTCCACGCGGCCGAGCCCGGGCTCGGGCTCGATACCGCCGCGTGGCTGCACGAGCGCGGGGTCGCGTTTCTCGCCGCCGACAACTGGGGCGTCGAGGTGTCGCCGCCGGAGATCGACGCCGAGATGCCGCTCCACGTCGTCTGGATCCGCGACATGGGATTGCCGCTCGGGGAGATGTTCGACCTCGAGGCGCTCGCGGCACATGCGGCCGCATCGGGTCGCTGGGAGTTCCACTTCACGTGTCCCGTGCTGCCGTTCACCGGTGGCGTCGGCGCTCCCGTGCAGCCCGTCGCGACATTCTGAATCCTCAGCTCGCGCGCAGACCTAGCGCTCTGCCCGATCAGGGGGCAGGATCGGAGAGCCCGATCGCACCGAGAACAGAGGAGGCCGGAATGGCCCAGACCGACGGCGGATTCACGGACGCAGAGCGCGCGGCGGTCAAGCAGCGAGCAGAAGAGCTTCGCTCGACGAAGGGCCTCAAGGGCGCGGCGAAGCTCGCGAAGGAGCTCGAGGCTTGCCTCGAGGCGATCGACGCGCTCGAGGGCGCGGACCGGCAGATCGCGACGAAGCTGCACCTCATCGTGAGCGAGGAGGCGCCGCATCTCGCGCCGAAGACCTGGTACGGCTTCCCCTCGTACGCGCTCGACGGCAAGGTGGTCGTCTTCTACCAGCCTGCCTCCCGCTTCGAGGCGCGCTACGGCTCGATCGGCTTCGATGAGGCCGCGCAGCTCGACGACGGCGAGATGTGGGCGACGTCGTTTGCGATCCTCGAGATGACGCCGGCCGCGGAGGAGCGAGTCCGCGACCTCGTCCGCAAGGCGGCGCCCGCCCCCGCTTCCTGAGGCGAGCGAGGCCGCGGCGAGCACGGCCATCAGCCAGCGAGCCCCCAGCGCCGGGCCGCTACCCTGGAGGTCGTGTCTGCCACGACCGCGCGCCCACGTCCCACCGAGTCTTCGGTGCACTGGCTCGTCCCCATCATCACCGCGGTGCCGGCGATCATCGCGGCGCTCGTGATCACGTTCAGCAGCGACCACTCGCCGGTGTTCGGATTCTGGATCTTCTCGATCTATGCGCTCGTCGCAGGTGTGGCGGGTCTCGCCGTCCTGCGCTGGGTCGGTGCGGGCCTCGGCCGCGTCGGCACCGTCACCAAGTCCGTCGTGCAGCTCATCGCGGGCGTCGCCGCACTCGTCACCGTCCTCCTCCAGGTGGACGCGCTCGAGCTGCAGCCGGCGACGGCACTGCTCGCGCTCACGATCGGCGTGACCTTCCTCATCACGGGCATCATCGACGCCGGAGTCGGTGCGAAGCTCAAGGACACCGACCGCTACGCCCGCGACTGGATGACGACCGGACTCGTTGCCGTCGTCGCGGCAGTCGCGATCGTCGCTGTCCCCTCCGACTACGCGATCGAGTTCACTCCCGAGCCCGGGGTGACGGGATACCTCACCGCCTCGATCATCGTCATCGGGATCTTTGGGGCGGCGCTCGCGATCAACGGGGTGCTCGCAGTGCTCGGCGGAGTGTCGCTCGCGCCGCAGCGTGACAAGAGGATGAAGGCCGAAGCGTGACGAAGTCGAACAGCACCCCTGGCAGCGCTCGGGGTCCGGAGAATGGTGCGGCCGCCAAGCCGTCGATGCGCGATCGGCTCCGCCCGCTCGAGCTCCTCGGGATCTCCCTCGTCCTCGCGGTCTTCGCTGGACTCATCACGGCCTTCACGACGCGCGACTGGATGCTCGCGGGCATTGTCGCGGGCGCAGGATTCATCGTCGTCGTGGTCGCGCTCGCGATGCTGGCGCTCGGCTCCTACGAGCCGCAGCGACCGCCCGTCGAGCTCGAGGCAGAGGCCGAGGGCGACGGGCAGCCCTCGCCGCACTGAGCCGCTGCGGTCACGCGTCAGCGGCGCGTAGCCGCACGACCCCTCGCTCGCACCTCAGATGAGGTCGACGAGTGAGTCCGCGACACCCGTGTAGGTCGCGGGCGTGAGCGCGAGGAGCCGCGCCTTGGCCTCGTCGCCGATCTCGAGGCCCGCGACGAACGAGCGGAACTCGTCCGCCGAGACCCGGTGACCGCGCGTGAGCTCCTTCAGGAGCGCATAGGGGTCCGAGATCGTGGATCGGCCTGCGACGACCTCCGCGCGGATGACCGTCTGGATCGCCTCGGCGAGGACCTCCTGATTGGCATCGAGATCAGCGAGGAGCAGCTCACGGTCCAGTTGGACCTCGCCGAGCCCGCGGCGGACATTGTCGAGCGCGAGCAGCGAGTGGCCGAGTCCGACGCCGATGTTTCGCTGCGTCGTCGAGTCGGTGAGGTCGCGCTGCATTCGCGACTCGACGAGCGTCGAGGCGAGCGACTCGAGGACCGCGCTCGCGAGCTCGAGGTTCGCCTCGGCATTCTCGAATCGGATCGGGTTGACCTTGTGCGGCATGGTCGACGAGCCCGTCGCGCCCTTGACGGGGATCTGTCGGAAGTAGCCGAGCGAGATGTAGGTCCACATGTCGACGCAGAAGCCGTGGAGGACGCGACCGGCGAGGGAGACGGCCTGGTACAGCTCGGCCTGCCAGTCATGCGACTCGATCTGGGTCGTGAGCGGGTTCCACGTGAGACCGAGGGACTCGACGAATGCCTTGGACACGGCCTGCCAGTCGAGGCTCGGCTCGGCCGAGAGGTGCGCCGCGTACGTGCCGGTCGCGCCGTTGAGCTTGCCGAGCGGCTCGATCGCGAGGACACGGTCGCGCTGACGGCGAAGGCGGTGGACGACGACCGCGAGCTCCTTGCCCATGGTGGTCGGCGTCGCCGGCTGGCCGTGAGTGCGGGAGAGCATCGGTGCGTCGCGGTACTCGATGGCGAGCTCGCGCAGGCGGGCGATGACCGCATCGAATGCCGGGAGCCACACCTCGCGGACGGCGTCGCGGACGGTGATCGCGTAGGAGAGGTTGTTGATGTCCTCGCTCGTGCAGGCGAAGTGGACGAGCTCGGCGACACGGTCGAGCCCGAGCTCGGCGAGCTTCTCCCGGATGAGGTACTCGACGGCCTTGACGTCGTGTCGAGTCTCGCGCTCCTTCGCCGCGAGCCAGTCGATCTCCGCCTGGCCGAAGCCCTCGGCCCACTCGCGGAGCGCCGCGATCTCGCCGGCAGCGAGCGGGGCGACGCCGAAGATGCCGCGCTCGGTGAGGGCGATGAGCCACTCGACCTCGACATGGACGCGAGCTCGGTTGAGACCTGCTTCCGAAAGGTGCTCGCCGAGGGCGCTCACCGCCTGCTGGTAGCGCCCGTCGAGCGGGCTGAGCGGCTGGGTCGGAAGGGTGGCCATCATGCTCCTCTGGCAATGCCTGGTCGGATCTGCGCGAACAATGCGGTGCATGCTCGCTCGATCATCGATAGGACATGGTCGAACTGCGCCGCGTCGGAATAGTACGGGTCCGGAACATCAAGAAAGCCGGACTGCTCCGGATCGAAGGACAGGAGCGGCTGGATCTTGGAGACGTCCTCCTCGGACCGGGCCCACGCGCGGAGCACGCGCTCCTGGGCCCGGTCGAAGGTCACGATGAGATCGAGGTCGTCGAACCAGTCGGGGTCGAACTGCTTGGCCCGGTGGAACGAGCCGTCGTAGCCGCGACTCGCGAGGGCCGCGAGCGTGCGGTGATCGGCGGGCTCACCCACATGCCAGTCTCCGGTCCCGGCCGACATGATCCCGATGGCACGGTCGAGGCCAGCGGCCTGCGCCATGTCCATGAGGATCGTCTCGGCCATGGGCGAGCGGCAGATGTTCCCCGTGCACACGAAGCACACGCGGAACACTCCGGGAGCGTCTGCCGCCCGGACGAGTCGCATCAGTGGTTGCGACCTTCCTTCTTGAGGATGGGGCGGAAGATGAGCCCGAAGATGCCGTTGAGGATGCCGAGCACGAGTGCGCCGAGCACGCCCCACCAGAAGTTGCCGACGATCTCGAGTCCGAAGCCGATGAGCGAGCTGATCCAGTGGACGAGCCACAGGAGGAGGCCGTTGACGATGAAGGAGATGAGGCCGAGCGTCAGGATGTAGATCGGGAAGGCGACGACTCGGATGACGGTGCCGATGACCGCGTTCACGATGCCGAAGATGAGCGCGACGAGGAGGTACGTGAGCACGACCTGCCACACCTCGGGGCCGAACGAGACGATGGTGATGTGTCCGGCGACGATGAGGGTCGTGAGCCAGAGGGCGACGGCATTGAGCACGACCTTGAAGATGAATCGCATGGCGTCATTGTCCCATCGGGTACCGACCCCACGGCAATAGGCTGAGTCAGGTGAAGACGCCCCGCGTCCGGATCCGTCCGGACATCGCCCAGGTCACTCCCTACCGCCAGGGGAGGATGGCGGCTGAGGACGCATTCAAGCTCTCGAGCAACGAGAACCCATACGACCCGCTGCCTTCCGTCGCGCGGGCGATGGCGACCGCCGAGATCAATCGCTACCCCGAGGGCTCTGCCGCGGTCGTCCGCGACCGGCTCGGGGCGAAGTGGGGCGTGAGCCCGGAGCGTGTCATCGTCGGGCCCGGTTCGGTCGCGCTCATCTCGAACATCATCACGATGGCCTGCGTCCCCGGCGACGAGGTGCTCTTCGCCTGGCGTTCTTTCGAGGCGTACCCGCAGCTCACCGGCGCGATCGGCGCGACCTCGGTGGGCGTGCCGCTCAGGGTCGACGGGACCCACGACATTCCGGCCATGATCGAGGCGGTCACCGACCGCACCCGCGTCGCGTTCCTGTGCAGCCCGAACAACCCGACGGGCACGGTCATCTCGCGTACGGACTTCGAGCTCTTCATGCGGAGCGTGCCCGAGACGCTGCTCGTGGTCCTCGACGAGGCCTATGCGGAGTTCGTCACGGACCCCGATGCGGTGCGGGGTGCCGATGTCGTGAATGCCTATCCGAACCTCATCATCCTCAGGACCTTCTCCAAGGCGTACGGCCTCGCCGGCCTCAGGATCGGGTACGGCATCGGCCCCGAGTACCTCATCGACGCGATGCGCGTCGTCGCGATGCCGCTCGCGGTGACCGACTTCGCGCAGCGGGCCGCGATCGCGAGCCTCGACGACGAGCCGGAGCTCCTCGAGCGTGTCGCCTCCATCGCGCAGCGTCGCGACGAGCTGCGCGCTGGTCTCATCGAGCAGGGCTGGAACGTGCCGGATGCGCAGGGCAACTTCCTGTGGCTCCCGACGGGGGACCACACCGCGGAGGCGGCGCTCGCCTTCGAGAGGGCAGGACTCATGGTGCGGCCGCTCGGGGAGGGCATCCGGATCTCCGTCGGAGAGGCCGAGTCTGTGGAGAAGCTACTGCGATCCTCAGGAGAGGTTGTGGCGGTTCTCCGATCCCGTGGACATTTCGCTGGATAGGTTGGATCGCATGCCTGCCGCTCAGGACCCCCGCGCCACGGTGCGCCTGCTCTCCGAACAGGGAACGCTCGTCGAGTCGGATGCGAACGCGGCCTGGTTCGACATCGTCTCCGGACTGAGCGAATCCCAGCTCATGGAGATGCACCGCCACATGGTCGTCATCCGTCGCGCGGACGTCGAGGCGGGCAATCTCCAGCGCCAGGGCCAGCTCGCGCTGTGGATCCCGAGCTTCGGCCAGGAGGCCGCGCAGGTGGGGTCGGCGATGGCGACGAAGCCGCAGGACCACATCTTCCCTGCGTATCGCGAGCACGTCATCGCGCGCATGCGCGGCGTCGACTTCATGCGGATCATCGAGCTGCTCCGCGGGATCGATCACGGCGGCTGGGATCCGAAGGAGCACAACAACTTCCACCTGTACACGCTCGTCATCGGCTCCCAGTCGCTCCACGCGACGGGCTACGCGATGGGGCTCGCGCTCGACGGGGCATTCGCGACGGGCGACGTCGAGCGCGACCAGGCGGTCATCGTGTACTTCGGTGACGGCGCCTCGAGCCAGGGCGATGTCAATGAGGCGCTCGTCTTCGCGTCGAGCTACCAGACGCCGCAGGTGTTCTTCCTCCAGAACAACCACTGGGCGATCTCCGTCCCCGTCGAGCGCCAGAGCCGAGTGCCGCTGTACCGTCGCGCGGATGGCTTCGGCATTCCGAGCCTCCAGGTCGACGGCAACGATGTGCTCGCCTCCTACGCGGTCACGAAGGCCGCGCTCGACGACGCGCGCGCCGGCCGTGGGCCCCGATTCATCGAGGCGCTCACGTATCGCATCGGCGCGCACACCTCGAGCGACGACCCCACCAAGTACCGTTCGGCGGACGAGCTGGAGATGTGGAAGCGCCGCGACCCGATCGCGCGCTTCGAGACCTATCTGCGTTCGCTCGGCGTCTCCGATGAGTTCTTCGCCGCCGTCGCGGAGGAGGGCGAGGACCTCGCCGCCGACACGCGCCGCAGGACGCTCGCACTCGGCGAGCCCCCCGCGGCGAAGATGTTCCAGCACGTGTACAGCGATCCTCACCCGCTCATGGAGGAGCAGCGGGCGTGGCTCGAGGCGTACGAGGCGGGCTTTGGAGGCGAGGCATGACGTTCGACACCGATGAGGTCATCGACACGACGTCCGACGCGACGCCGGTGGCGGCGCCCGAGGCCGAGGAGCGGAGGGGCACGGTGACCCTGACGCTCGCAAAGGCGCTCAACGAGGGCATGCGCGCGGCGATGCGCGCGGACGATCGCGTCCTCATGATGGGCGAGGACATCGGGACGCTCGGCGGCGTCTTCCGCGTCACCGAAGGCCTCAAGGCCGAATTCGGGGAGCGTCGCGTCCTCGACACCCCGCTCGCGGAGGCAGGCATCGTCGGCACCGCGATCGGGCTCGCGATGCGCGGGTACCGCCCCGTGTGCGAGATCCAGTTCGACGGCTTCGTGTTCCCGGCATTCGACCAGATCACCTCGCAGCTCGCGAAGCTCACGAGCAGGCATGGCGGATCGCAGTCGTTCCCGGTCGTCATCCGCATCCCGTATGGCGGGCACATCGGCGCGGTGGAGCACCACCAGGAGTCTCCGGAGGCGTACTTCGCGCATACGCCGGGCCTGCGAGTCGTGAGTCCCGCGACGCCGAATGACGCGTACTGGATGATCCAGCAGGCGATCCTCGGCAACGACCCCGTGATCTTCCTCGAGCCCAAGTCGCGCTACTGGCCGAAGGGCGAAGTCGACCTCGACGCGCCCGCGGCGCCGCTCCACAGCAGCCGCGTCGTGCGCGAGGGCTCGGACGTGACCCTCATCGGCCACGGCGCGATGGTCGCGACCCTCCTCGACGCCGCTGAGCTCGCCGAGGGCGAGGGCACGAGCGTCGAGGTCGTGGATCTCCGCTCGCTCTCCCCGATCGACTGGGAGCCGATCATCGCCTCCGCGCGGAAGACCGGTCGCGTGGTCGTCGCCCAGGAGGCGCCCGGCCACGTGAGCGTGGGCTCCGAGATCGCGGCGACGATCGCCGAGCGTGCGTTCTATTCGCTCGAGTCTCCGGTCCTCAGGGTCTCCGGATTCGACACCCCCTTCCCCCCGGCGAAGCTCGAGGGCGTCTATCTGCCGGACGCCGACCGCATCCTCGAGGCCGTCGACCGAGCCCTCGCGTACTGAAGGACGAGACATGACCAGCGCACGCTTCTCCCTCCCCGATGTCGGCGAAGGTCTCACCGAGGCCGAGATCGTCACGTGGCTCGTCGCCCCGGGCGACCGGGTGGAGATCAACCAGATCATCTGCGAGATCGAGACGGCCAAGTCGCTCGTCGAGCTGCCGAGCCCGTTCGAGGGCATCGTGACGGAGCTCCTCGCGGAGGAGGGCCAGACGGTCGAGGTCGGCGCGCCGATCATCGTCATCGAGGTCGAGGGTGTGCCGGAGCCTGAGCTCGCCGATCCGACGCCCGCCGCGGTCGCCGAGACCGAGGAGATCACGGCCGTCGTCGCCGAGACGGTCAGCCGCGAGCCGAAGGCGGAGGGATCCGGGGCAGTGCTGGTCGGCTATGGCTCGAAGGGCGGGATCCAGTCGCGTCGCCGCGCGGTCGCCCGCGTCGTCCCTGCGGTCGAGGCGACGCCGATCATCGCGAAGCCGCCGATCCGCAATCTCGCACGAGAGCTCGGCGTCGACCTCGCGAAGGTCGAGGCGACGGGTCTCGCGGGCGAGATCACGCGCGAGGACGTCATCCGTCACGCGGAGCAGGCCCGCGTCTTCCACAATCTCGAGACGCCGGAGCCGCCGAGCGAGCGCGAGGAGCGCATCCCCGTCAAGGGCGTGCGCAAGGCGATCGCGACCGCGATGGTCTCCTCGGCGTTCACCGCTCCGCACGTCTCGGTCTTCACCGATGTGAATGCCACCCGCACGATGGAGTTCGTCAAGCGCCTCAAGGCCTCACCCGAGTTCGCCGGTGTCCGCGTCTCGCCGCTGCTCGTCATGGCGAAGGCCGTCATGTGGGCGGTCCGACGCAACCCGATGGTCAACTCGACGTGGACGGACAGCGAGATCCTCGTCCACCACTTCGTGAACCTCGGCATCGCCGCCGCGACGCCGCGCGGCCTCATCGTGCCGAACATCAAGGACGCGCAGGAGCTCTCCCTGCTGCAGCTCGCGCAGGCGCTCGAGCAGCTCACGATCACGGCGCGCGACGGCAAGACCCCTCCGCAGGACATGCAGGGAGGGACGATCACGATCACGAACCTCGGCAGCTACGGCGTCGACACCGGGACGCCGATCCTCAACCCCGGCGAGGTCTCGATCATCGTCCTCGGTGCGATTCGACAGAAGCCTTGGGTCGTCGACGGCGAGGTGCGCCCCGCGTACGTCACGACGGTCGGTGGATCGTTCGACCACCGCGTCGTGGATGGCGACGTCGTCTCGCGCTTCATCTCGGACATCGCCTCGGTGCTCGAGGAGCCAGCGCTGCTCCTCGACTGAGGCAGGCCGTCGCGCGGGACGCGACGCGCCGCGCCGTGCTGCGGCGCGCGGCGGCGGACCGCTCGGCGGGTTTGTTGCGCTCCATCACAATTTGCTCGTGAGAATGACTCTCATTAGCATGGGGTCGTGCCCCGCCGACGCCTTCGCGCCCTCGCCCTCCTGACCGCAGCCCCCATCGCCCTGGCGGCGCTCGCGGGCTGCGCATCCGACGCGCCAGAGGACGACCGAATCTCAGTCGTCACGTCGACGAACGTGTACGGGAGCATCGCGGGCCTCATCGGTGGCGACCGTGTCGCCGTCGAGAGCATCGTCGACTCGACGGCGAGCGACCCCCACGGCTTCGAGGCGAGCGCGCGCGACCAGCTCGAGGTATCCCGCGCACAGCTCGTCATCGTCAATGGCGGCGGGTACGACGACTACATGGACCTCCTCCTCGAGGCGTCCGGTGCGCCGGTCCCCGTCCTCGTCGCGAGCGCACTCGCCGGAGACGGCGACAACGAGCACGTCTGGTTCGACGTGGCAGGCATGGGCGAGTTCGGCGCCGCCATCGCGGCAGAGCTCATCGCGATCGATCCGGAAGGCGAGGCCGAGTATGCGGCGAATGCCGAGGCGTTCACCGCGAGCATCGACACGCTGCTCGGCCGAGAGGCCGAGCTCGCTGATCGCGTCGATGGCGCCGGCGTCCTCGTGACCGAGCCTCTCCCGCAGTACCTGCTCGAGGCGACAGGCTTCGTCGACGAGACACCCGACGGCTTCGCGGAGGCGATCGAGGAGGGGAGCGAGGTCTCCGTGGGACTCCTCGACCGCGTCCTCACGACGATCGCGTCGGGTCACATCGCGCTCGTCGTCGTCAACGAGCAGACGGGCGGCCCGGAGACCGATGCCGTGCGCAGCGCGGCGGAGGCAGCCGGCATCCCCGTCGTATCCTTCACCGAGACGCTGCCCGACGGCGACTGGGTCACCTGGATGGGCGCCAACATCGACGAGATCGAGCGAGCACTGTCATGACCGAGCGGGGACCGAGCGAGACTGCGGGCGACGCCCAGCCAATCCTCGAGATCCGTGACGCCGCGCTCAGGGTGCGGGGCCGCACGCTCTTCGCAGGCCTCGACCTCACGGTCCAGCCGGGGGAGTTCCTCGCGATCCTGGGACCGAATGGCGCGGGCAAGACGAGCCTCTTCCGTGCGATCCTCGGCCTCGAGGCATTCGCGACGGGTGACGCTCGCGTGCTCGGCCGTCCGGTCCACCGCGGCGACCACCGCATCGGCTACGTCCCGCAGCAGCGCATCTGGCCGCGCGGCATGCCGATGCTCGGCAAGGATCTCGTCATGCTCGGCCGCAACGGGAGCCGCTTCGGTCCTCCACTGACGAGCAAGGCCGACCGCGAAGCCGTCGCCAAGGCGATCTGGTCGGTCCGCGCCGAATCGCTCGCTGCCAGACCCGTCGGCGACCTTTCCGGCGGGGAGCAGCAGCGGCTCCGGATCGCGCAGGCGATCGTCGACGAGCCCGCACTGCTCCTCCTCGACGAGCCCCTCTCGAGCCTCGATCTCGGACACCAGGGCGACATCGTCGGCGCCGTGAATCGCGAGCGCGACCGCGGTGCCGCCGTCCTCTTCATCACCCACGACGTGAACCCCGTGCTCGACCACGTCGACCGAATCCTCTACCTCGCGGGCGGGCAGCATCGACTCGGGACGCCCGACGAGGTGCTCACGAGCGAGAGCCTCTCGACGCTCTACGACCGACGAGTCGACGTCATCCGCGTCGAGGGCAGGGTGTTCGTCGCGGGAGCACCCGACGGACATGAGCATCACGTCGAGGAGCACTCGGCACAGCTCGAGCAGCTGGAGCGCAGCGAATGAACATCGGCGACTTCTTCGACTACAGCGACTACTGGCATCTGCTCGGGCTCGTCACGAACTCGATCATCGCCTGCGCGATCCTCGGGATCGTCGGCGGCCTCATCGGAGTCTTCGTCATCCAGCGGGACATGGCCTTCGCGGTCCACGGCATCAGCGAGCTGTCCTTCGCAGGTGCCGCAGCCGCCCTGCTCATCGGCGTGGATGTCCTGCTGGGCTCGATCGTGGGCTCTCTCATCGCCGCGGTGATGATCGGCCTGCTCGGAGCGAGAGCGCGCGACCGCAACTCGATCGTCGGTGTCCTCATGCCATTCGGCCTCGGCCTCGGCATCCTCTGCCTCGCGCTGTACCAGGGCCGAAGCGCCAACAAGTTCGGCCTCCTCACGGGCCAGGTCGTCGCGGTCGATGGTCAGCAGCTGTGGTCGCTCATCGCCGTGTCGATCGCCGTGCTCGTCGTCCTCCTCGTGATCTGGCGACCCCTGGCATTCGACTCCCTCGATCCGGATGTCGCCTCGGCGCGCGGTGTCCCGAGCCGCCGGATCTCGATCATCTTCATGCTCGTCCTGGGTCTCGCCGTCGCAGTCGCGGTCCAGATCATCGGAGCGCTGCTCGTCCTCGCGCTTCTCGTGACGCCCGCCGCTGCGGCCATCCGCGTGACCCACTCCGCCGTGCTCGTTCCAGTCCTCTCGATGGTCTTCGGTCTCGTCTCGGCGCTCGGCGGCATCCTCGTCGCGGTCGGATCGAGCCTCCCGGTGAGCCCCTTCATCACGACGATCTCGTTCGCGATCTACCTCGTCTGCCGCGATATCGGTCGCACGCGCGACATCCGTCGCTTCCGCAGGGCGGCGACCGCATGACGGTCAAGCGCAGGACCTGGCAGCGCGATGCTGTGCGCGCCGCGCTCGCCGAGGCGGAGGGCTTCGTGTCCGCGCAGACGCTGCATGCTGCGCTCCGCGACGGCGGCTCGCCGATCGGGCTCGCCACGGTCTACCGGGCGCTCGCGGACCTCTCGAGCGACGGCGAGGCCGACCAGCTCCAGCAGGGCGGTGAGTCCCTCTACCGGGCGTGCTCCTCGCGGCATCACCATCACCTCATCTGCCGCGGCTGCGGTCATGCCGTCGAGATCGAGGCGGCGCCCGTCGAGGCCTGGGCGCGGGGGATCGCGGCCGCGCACGGCTTCGCCGAGCCGGAGCATGTCGTCGATGTCTTCGGCGTGTGCGCCGAGTGTGCGGCGACGAGGACAGCACAGCGCTGAATCGTCGCCACCGCGCGGCTTTCGTGGTGTCATTGTCGAGTCGTCGACCCGGAGCGAGCGAGCCATGAAAGCCCAGTACGAGAACTACCTCAAGGCGGTCTGGGCCGCCGAGGAGTGGGATCGCCAGGCGACCGTCGGCGAGATCGCGAGCGTGCTCGGCCTCGCGCCCTCGAGCGTCTCCGAAGCGGTCCGCAAGCTCGCGACCGAGGGCCTCGTCGAGCACGCGCCCTATGGCGCCGTGACCCTCACGACGTCGGGTCGCATCGCGGCGGCCCGCGTGGTCCGCAAGCATCGCCTTATCGAGACCTTCCTCGTCGGGTACCTCGGGTACTCATGGGATGAGGTCCACGACGAGGCGGAGATCCTCGAGCACGCCGTGTCGGACGAGTTCGTCGCGAGGCTCGCCGAGCGGCTTGGGCACCCCGAGCGCGACCCGCACGGCGATCCGATTCCGAATGTCGACGGCTCGATGCTGCGCGAGACGGGCATCCCGCTCGCGGAGATCGGGGGCGACGAGCTCGTCCGGATCGTGCGCGTCTCGGACGCGGTGCCCGGTCTCCTCGAGGCGCTGCGGCGAGACGGAATCGGGATCGGGACCGAGCTGCGTGCCGACGCGATCGAGGGCGTCGGGCGCGCCGGGATCCTCATCGAGCGCCTCTGACGGCTGCCGCTCGAGCGCTCGACTGGCAGGAATGCCTCGGGTCGAGTACCCTTGATCGGTTGCTCCTTCCCGGAGCGACGTTTTGTGGGACGGTGTCGAGGCGACTCGGCAGGTCCCGCCGACATGTGATCATGGGTCGGCCTCCCGTCAGGACTTCGGTCTCGGGGAAGCCGGCGGTAACCGAAAGAAGGAAACCATGGCAGCCGTATGCCAGGTGACCGGAGCCGTTCCCGGCTTCGGCCACAACATCTCGCACTCGCACCGCCGCACCAAGCGTCGGTTCGACCCGAACATCCAGAAGAAGACGTACTACGTGCCGAGCCTCAAGCGGAACGTCACGCTGACCCTGTCCGCCAAGGGGATCAAGGTCATCGACGCCCGCGGCATCGACTCCGTCGTCGCTGAGCTGCTGAAGCGTGGGGTGAAGCTCTGATGGCAAAGAAGGCCCAGGACATCCGTCCGATCATCAAGCTCCGCTCCACCGCGGGCACCGGGTACACGTACGTGACCCGCAAGAACCGCCGCAACAACCCCGACCGCCTCGTGCTCAAGAAGTACGACCCCGTGGTCCGCAAGCACGTCGAATTCCGAGAGGAGCGCTGACCCATGGCGAAGAAGTCCAAGATCGCGCGCAACGAGCAGCGCAAGGTGGTCGTCGAGCGCTACGCCGCGAAGCGCGCAGAGCTCAAGAAGGCGCTCGTCGACCCGAACGGCACCGACGAGTCGCGTGAGGCCGCTCGCGTGGGGCTCCAGAAGCTCCCCCGCAACGCCTCGCCCGTGCGCGTCCGCAGCCGCGACGCCATCGACGGCCGTCCGCGTGGTGTCCTCTCCAAGTACGGCATCTCCCGTGTCCGCTTCCGCGACATGGCGCACCGTGGCGAGCTGCCCGGTGTGACGAAGTCGAGCTGGTGACGCACCGCTGAGACATCGAGAAGGGGCTCGGACCTGATGGTCCGGGCCCCTTCTTCGTTTCCGAATGCTTCAACCCCCACTTGAACCAAAGTGCGCGAAACCCCCGAAATATCGGGGCAGAACACCCGCACGCTGATAATGTCGGGGCCGGTTCGCGGGACTACTCGGGAGCCGAAACGTTCCATCGAACACTGTCCAGGAGGACAACATGGCTGAGAGCCTGAACAAGAGCGACCTCGTCGCCGCCATCGCCGCCGAGGCCGGTCTGACCCAGAAGGACGCGGGCGCCGCGCTCGACGCGCTGTTCGCCGTCGTCGCCAAGTCCGTCGCCGCGGGCACCAAGGTCAGCGTCCCCGGTTGGGTCTCGTTCGAGCAGACCCAGCGTGCTGCGCGCGCCGGCCGCAACCCCGCCACTGGAGAGGCGATCACGATCCCCGCGTCGAAGGGCGTCAAGATCTCCGCCGGCTCCAAGCTCAAGGCGGCAGTCAAGTAGTACTTGCATCTACGAGGGCACCGGATCGAAGTCGGTCCGGTGCCCTCGGCGCATTCTGGGCGTCCCGGGGTTCGCTGGGGGCCGTTCGTCCGGCGCACTCTCTGCCTCGCGCGCCTAGGCTTGATCGGTGACCAGGTGGGCTTGGGGTGCCGTCGGAGCACTCGTCGTCGCGGCGCTCGCCGCGGTGCTCATCGGCATCACCATCGGTGGCGGGGCGGACGAGGTGCTCATCCTCGACCCGGGTCCGATCGTGCGCTGGGGTGCGCCCATCGCGACGACGCTCTCCCACATCGCCGCTGGCGTCACCCTCGGCTCGCTCGCCGTCGCATGCCTCGCGCTGCCGGTCACATCTGCGGCCTATGAGCGCGTCGCGTCCTTCGCCTCGCTCGGCGCTGGTGTGTGGACCGTCACGCTCGCGGCGAGCGGACTCTTCGCCTTCGCCGCCACGATCGGATCGGAGATCCGCTTCGACGAGACGTTCGGCGCGGCACTCTGGCAGTACCTCACCGACACCGAGGCCGGGGTCAACCGAGCTTGGGCTGTCATCTTCGCCGCGACCGCGGCCCTCATCATCGCCTTCACCCGCAACCACTGGTGGCTCGCGGTCGCCGGCATCGTCGGGGTCTGCGGCCTCGTGCCGATCGCGGCGCTCGGGCATGCGGGCGGCACCGCCGATCACAGCATCGCGTGGACGGCGCTGTGGCTGCATCTCCTCGGCGCCGCCGTCTGGGTCGGGGGGCTCGCCGCCATCGTCGTCGCGAAGGCCAATCGCGCCGTCACCGAGCGCTACTCCACGATCGCGCTCCTGTGCTTCATCCTCGTCGCGGGCTCCGGCGTCGTCCGCGCGCTGCTGAGTGTGGGATCGATCGAGGGGCTCTGGACCCCGTACGGCACGATCCTCATCATCAAGATCATCGCGCTCGTCGCCCTCGGTGTGGCGGGCGCGCTGAATCGCCAGTGGGCGATCAAGCGCATGGATGGGGACCGCCGCTGGTTTGCGTGGATCATCGGCGCCGAGGTGATCCTCATGGGTGTCGCGACCGGCATGGCCTCCGCGCTCGGGCAGACCGCGCCGCCGGTGCCGGTCGCGCCGAGCGGCACGACGCCCGCCGAGATCCTCACAGGCTCACCGCTGCCGCCGCCGCCCGATGCCCTCGCCTACCTTGTCGGCTGGCGTCCGGATCTCCTCTGGCTCACGATCTCGATCGCGCTCGGCTTCTTCTACCTCGCCGGCGTCGTGCGGCTCGCTCGACGCGGGGACCGCTGGCCGGTGCTCAGGACCATCTCCTGGATCGCGGGACTCGTGCTCCTCGTGTGGGTCACGAGCGGTGGGGTCAACGAGTACCAGGACAAGCTCTTCTCCGCCCACATGCTCGGCCACATGATCCTCGGCATGGTCGTGCCTGTCCTCCTCGTCCCGGGCGCGCCCATCACACTCGCCCTCCGCGCGATCCGCAAGCGCGACGACGGCAGCCTGGGCCCGAGGGAGTGGCTCCTGGCGATCGTCCACTCGCTGTGGTTCCGCATCATCGGCAACCCGTACGTCGCGGCATTCCTCTTCGTCGTGAGCCTCTGGGTGTTCTACTACACGCCCGTCTTCTCATGGGCGACGACGACCCATCTCGGTCACGAGTGGATGGTCCTGCACTTCCTCCTCACGGGCTACCTCTTCGTCCAGGCACTCATCGGCATCGACCCTGCGCCGAACCGCCCTCCCTACGCCGTGCGGCTCCTGCTCCTCCTCGCGACCATGGCGCTCCACGCATTCTTCGGCCTCGCGATCATGACGGGGACCGGCCTGCTCCTCGCGGACTGGTACGGCGCGATGGGCTGGGACATCGGCGTCACGGCCCTCGAGGATCAGCAGCGCGCTGGCGGCATCGCCTGGTCGGTCGGCGAGCTGCCCACCATCGCCCTCGCGATCGCCGTCGCGATCCAGTGGTCGCGCAGCGACACGAAGCTGCAGCGTCGGCTCGACCGCAAGGCGGAGCGCGACGGGGACGCCGAGCTCGAGGCGTACAACGCGATGCTCGCGGCGCGAGCCGAGGCCTCCGCGCGTCGCGAGCAGGACTGACCGCGTCGGGGGTCGATCACGGACCTCAGTCCGGCCCGGAGGTGGGTGGCGAATGCCTCAGCTCACGTGAGCTGCGGCGTCACGACGATCTCGTCCTCGCCGACGAAGATGACGACGAAGCCGACGCGGAACGGCACGGTCGTGGAGAACTCGTAGTACGAGCCGTCGAAGATCGAGCGGAGCTCCACCAGGAGCTCCGCGGTCCCCGCCGCGGGCGGGACGATCCATTCGCCCTGGGTGCTCGTGGCATTCACGGTCAGTTGGGGATAGTCGACGATGCGCCAGTGCGGTGAGGTCGAGACGCGGTCGGCGACGCCGTAGCCGAACGGGCAGCCGGTCGGGAAGAGCCGCTCCTGCGCAGCGCATGAGTCGAGATACCCGTCGACCTGGTCCTGGATGATCGCCCGGAACTCCGGATTCGGCACCGCGGTGAGCTCGACGTGCGCGGGTCGCGTCGGGGCGCCGAGCGCGAGCGTCACCGGTCGGGATTCGAGGTAGGTCGACTCGTGCTCGAAGCGGATCGTGCCGGGGGAGAAGGCGAGGTAGCGCGCCGACTGGTTGTACTCGGGTGTGACGAGCCGGAAGCCGTTGGCCGTGAACTCGCGGGTGTTGAGCACCGTGATGTCGATGACGGCGTAGGGGCTCGATGCGAACTCCCACAGCGGGAAGACCCCGAGCAGCGTCCCCGTGCGGCGGATCTGGAATGCCGTCTGGCCCGCGACCCCGTCGGCGACGTAGTCGACCGTGACGGTCCTGACGGGCCCCGTGCCCGACTCCGTGAGCTCGTACGACTCGATGCCGGCGAGGATCGGCGCCTCGAGGAGATCATCGAGCGCGCTCGAGGAGGTGGCAGGTCCCGCGATCGCGAGGGCGGCCTCGATGTCCTTCCGCTCGAGCGCATCCACGTAGCTCCGGACGAACCCCGTGGGGCTGTAGACGAAGTGGCTCAGGATCCCGACCGCCGCCACGAACGCCCCGATGAGGAGGGCGACCGCGATGCCGGCGCGGATCCAGATCGAACGCACTCGGTCAGTGTATTGATGACGTCTGCCGATCAGCCGAGGCGACTAGCCTGGGCGGGTGACGGCCGTCGATTCGCTATCGATACCCGAGCTCACGTCCGAGCAGCTCGCGGTGTTCGACGAGATCGAGTCGACGATGGACGCGGTCTTCGTCACCGGTCGTGCAGGCACCGGCAAGTCGACGCTGCTCCACTACCTCGCGGAGCACACGACGAAGCAGATCGCGATCTGCGCGCCGACCGGAGTCGCTGCACTCAATGTCGGCGGCCAGACGATCCACTCGCTCTTCCGACTCCCGATCGGCGTCATCGCCGACCATCCGCTCCCGCACCCGCAGGAGCTCCGCCGCGTGCTCGGTGCGATCGAGACGCTCGTGATCGATGAGGTCTCGATGGCGAATGCCGACCTCATCGACGCTGTCGACCGCACCCTCCGCGAGGTGCGCCGCAGCTCCCAGCCATTCGGCGGCGTGCAGGTGGTGCTCTTCGGTGATCCGTACCAGCTCTCGCCGGTCCCGCCGTCGGACCCGCACGAGCGCGCGTACTTCACCGACCGCTATCGCTCGCCTTGGTTCTTCGACGCCCATGTGTGGGAGCGCCTGCCGATCACGGTCCGCCAGCTGCACACGATCCACCGCCAGCGCGATCCGGAGTTCGCGGCGATGCTCACTGCGGTGCGCCACGGCGAGGTCACGCAGGAGATCGGCGATGCACTGAATGCCGCGGGTGCGAGGCCTGTCCCGCCCGGTGCAGAGGCCATCACCCTCGCGACGACGAATGCCACGGTCACGGCGATCAACGCGCGAGGGCTGGCAGGGCTGCGGGGCACCGTCGCGCGCAACATGGCGCAGGTCGACGGCGAGTTCGGTCGCGGGGCATTCCCCGCCGACGACATCCTCGAGCTCAAGGTGGGCGCCCGCGTGATGTTCCTTCGCAACGACACGAGCGGCGACGGCCGCTGGGTGAACGGCACGATGGGCGTCGTCGTCGATCTCGGCGACACCGTGAAGGTCGAGGTCGACGGGCAGGTCCACGAGGTCGAGCAGGCGACGTGGGAGAAGTTCCGCTACGAGTACAGCCCGATCTCGCGTGAGCTGAAGCGCGAGGTCGTCGCGGAGTTCACGCAGTTTCCGCTGCGGCTCGCATGGGCGGTCACCATCCACAAGTCGCAGGGACAGACGTACGACCGCGCGCTCATCGACCTCGGCGGTGGGGCATTCGCTCCCGGTCAGACCTACGTCGCGCTGAGTCGGTTGCGGACGCTCGAGGGACTCCATCTCTCGCGACCGCTCAGGCCCCGCGACGTCATCGTCGACCCGCATGTGCGTCGATTCATGCGCGGCGAATGATGCCCATCGCGCTGTCGCCTCGTGAAAACTTGACCGCGAAACACGCCTGAAACCATCGATTCACCGTCTCGACGCATCGCCTTGCAATCTTGGTCTGCGGTCAAGATTGGAGGATCACGGTGAGTGACACCACGGAAGTGAGCACGCTGCTCCTCATCATCTCCGGAGCATTCGTGCTCCTCATGACGCCCGGTGTGGCGTTCTTCTACGGCGGCCTCGTGAAGGCCAAGTCGGTCGTCAGCATGATGATGCTGAGCCTCGGATCGATGGGGCTCATCGGCCTCATGTGGGTGCTCGTCGGGTACTCGATGGCATTCGGCACGCCCCTCATCCCGGGCTGGCTCGGCAACCCGTTCTCCGACTTCGGGCTGCAGTCTTTCCTTGGGATCAGCGCCGACGGCACGCTCAATCCGGACATGGAGGGCCTCGCGTTCGCAGGCTTCCAGGGCGCATTCGCGATCCTCGCGATCGCACTCGTCTCCGGCGGCATCGCGGACCGCGCGAAGTTCGGCGGCTGGATGCTCTTCATCGCCATCTTCGCGATCGTCGTCTACTTCCCCGTCGCGTACTGGGTCTTCAACCTCTCCGACGGCTGGGGCCCGCTCATGGGCGTCAACGACTTCGCGGGCGGCACGGCGATCCACATCAACGCGGGTGCCGCAGCCCTCGCCCTCGCGCTCGTGCTCGGCCGCCGCATCGGCTTCGCGAAGGGTGCGCACAAGCCGCACAACGTCCCGCTCGTCCTCATGGGCGCCGCGCTCCTGTGGTTCGGCTGGTTCGGCTTCAACGTCGGCTCGGCCGCGGCCGTCGACGGCACGGCAGCGCTCGCCTTCATCAACACGATCGCCGCCCCCGCTGCCGGCATCGTCGGGTGGATCGTCATCGAGAAGCTCAAGGACGGCAAGCCCACCTCGGTCGGCGCCGCGTCCGGCGCAATCGCGGGCCTCGTCGCCGTCACTCCTGGCTGCAACATCCTGACGCCCATGTGGTCGCTCGTCCTCGGCCTCGTCGCCGGCGCGCTCTGCGCGCTCGCGGTCGAACTCAAGTTCCGCCTCGGCTTCGATGACTCGCTCGACGTGGTCGGCATCCACCTCATCGGCGGTCTCCTCGGCACGCTCTACATCGGCATCTTCGGTCAGGGCATCGGCGTCATCGACACCGGAAGCTGGGCGCAGCTCGGCGTGCAGGCGATCGCGTCGGTCGCTGTCCTCATCTATTCGTTCGTCATGGCGTACGCCATCGGCTGGGTCGTGGAGAAGACCATCGGCTTCCGCGTCCGCAACGAGGACGAGATCGCCGGCGTCGACCTCGCGATGCACGGAGAGGAGGGTTACGCCCTCCAGGCGTGACCCGCAGGAACTGTGAGCATGGGCACCGGGCGAGACCTCCTGGTCCTCCACGTGCGCACGCAGCGGCGACACGCTCCCAAGTACCAGCATGCCCTTGATGAGCTCAACGCTTCGGCGCTGAGCGCGTTCGAGGACGCAGGGTGGGAGCCGTCGCTGCTCGCGACCGCGGACGAGAAGCGACTGGAGGTCCTCGCCCGGGCCCGTGCCGCCGACGCCGTCGTCATCATGGGCGGCGAGGACGTCGACCCGATCCTCTACGGCGGCGCGACCGTCTACCCCGGCAGCGGTGCGCACGAGACGGCATCCGACCGCACGATGATCGCCGTCATCCACCAGTCGCTCCGCCGCGAGACCCCGCTCCTCGGCATCTGCCGCGGGCACCAGCTCATCAACGTCGCGCTCGGCGGCACCCTCATCCAGCACATGCGAGGGCACCGAGGCACTGCGGTGGATCCGTACGTGCGGACTCAGGTCGTCGTCGCGGAGGGTGAGGACGAGGCATTCGGTGTCGGCGATCAGGCCCGGTGCACCCACCACCAGGCGGTTGCGGAGCTCGGATCAGGACTCCGAGTCGTCGCGCGCGCGCCCGACTCGACTGTCGAGGCGATCGCGCACGTGACCGCGCCCCTGATCGGCGTGCAATGGCATCCCGAGCACCCCGACGTCGCGCGACGCCAGCTGCCCGGACTCCTCGAGCTCTGCGTCGAGCTCGGATCGCAGGCGCGCTGATGGCCCGGTCGAGTTCGCGGGAGCGCATCATCACCGCCGCGCTCGAGGTGTTCGCCGCCGCCGGGGAGGATGTCACGATCGATGCCGTCGCGCGCGCGGCGGGCGTGACGAAGCAGGGCCTCCTGTATCACTTTGCCGACAAGCGCGAGCTGCGCGCTGCGATGCTCGCGACCGTCCTCGAACGCTGGGAGGCGGACATGTCTGCGGTGGCGCGCGCGGACATCATGACCGTCCCGGTCGGCGAGCGAGTGCGCGCCTACGCGCGAGTGTCGTCGAAGGGCGATGTCGTGCCCGGCGAGGCGGCGCTCTTCTCCCAGATCCTCGCCCGACCCGAGGAGTCAGCGCCGTATCAGGCCTGGGCGCGGCGGATGTTCGACGCACCTCGATCCGCGGCGCGCGACGACCGCGCCCGACTCCACACGGCCTGGCTCGCGGCCAACAGCCTGTGGTCAGTGCTCGTGACGCGCAAGCGCCGCTTCACCGCGGGCGAGGTCGCCGACATCCTGTCGCTCATCGACGACCTCACCCGCGGGCTGTGACCCAGGCCCCGAATGCCCAGGGCTGAACCTCAGCGGATGGTGCGCGTGAGCCGCCAGCCCCCGAGGATCGTGAAGACGATCGCGAGGATCGCGAGCGAGCCGATCGCGATGCCCGAGGTGATCGTGAGGTCGCCGACGCTCGAGGTGAGGCCATACATCTCGGAGAGCGCCTCGATCGCCTGCGGCTGACCGCCCGTGACGGCCTCAAGCGCACCCGCCGTGTACGGCTCGCGGATGAGCTGCGCGGCGTGCATGAACGGCAGTGCGGCGAGCACCCGCTGGACCCCTTCGGGCATGATGCCGGGCGTGATGTACGCCCCCGCCAGGAATCCGACCGCGGTGCCGATGATCGTCGCGAATGCGGAGTATGCGCCGTTGCTGCGGATGAAGGTCACGACGAAGCTCGCGAGCGCGGAGAAGGCGAGGCAGCTGAGCGCCGCGTAGCCGATCGCCGTCGCGAACTCCGCGACATTCATCGTGGTCTCGCCCTGCGTGAGCATGAAGAGCTGCCCCGCGACGAGGACGATGAGCGTGAGCGCGAAGGCGATCGCGAACGTCGATGCGAGGTAGCCGAGCATGAGCGAGGTGCGGCGCACGGGGGTGACGACGAAGTCCTTGAACCGACCGGAGGCGCGGTCCTCGACGAATGTCGCGAGCCCGGAGACCGCGCCCGTCAAAGTGCTTCGTGGGGGCCGCGGGACGTCAAGTCGGGTTCTCGAGCCCACGCCGTTTTGCTGGATGTGCTCCCGATCCAATGGGAAGCGCGCGCGAGAGCACGTTTTCCCGCAGTGGCTGCTCCGCGAGATGCCTAGTTCGATGCACACATTCGAGCCCACACGTTTCACATTTGATGGTCGCGTTGGGTCAGCGAGGGGGCCTCTCGGTGCCTTCGGCCTCGTAGCGGGCGGGTTTGCGCCGTCTGTAACAACGGGTGGATGTCGGCGCTTGAGGCATCAGCCCAGCCGATGCTTCGTGGGAACCAGAACATCGTCAGGGGGGAATCGCTGAAGATCCTCGCGCGATGGTTCGTGAAGACTGCCACTGTCATCAACGTTTCCCAGCCGTATCGGCTGCTATGGGACGCCGACCGTCGGCACCAAGTCGAAACTGGCGTGCCTGCGAACGTACGCGTCTCCCTCTATTGGGTGCCCGAACCCGACCTGAACTGGGTCCAGGGTTCCATCCCGAGCGCGTCCTCCTCTGCCGGCGCCTCGGTAGAAGGATTGACAGAACTCATCGGGCTGACGCACGTCTGCGAAATCCAGGTAGGGAATCTCGTAGGAGTGGTGATCGCGCTCCCAGACAGACTTGGTGGAGCGGTTGTTCAGGCTCCCGGGGCGCCACTATGGCCTCCCCCGTCAGGCGGCGTCGTCGACCTCAAGGATTTGCAACACACGACCGAAGCATTCGATGGGCTGGTTCATCTCATCACCCGACCGAGCGCGTTCTGGCGCTGAGGCTGCGTCCGTCAGTCCTGCGAATCCATTTCGCGTAGCCGTCTGAAGCGTTCAGACAGCAGATCCGCCAACTCATCGGGAAGGCCTCCGGTCGGCCATTCCGACTCGTCTGGCGCCGGTAACCACCAGCCGTAGTGCAGTCGATCACTCGGCCAAGGAAGCTCGTCGTCCCCTGCGACACGCGAGGCCAGTAGGTCGGTTGGAGCGGCGATATCCAAGGTGCGAAGGGCGTCTCGGAACGCGGCTTGAGTTCGGACGGCCCAGGCCAGAACGCGAGAGAGCGGCACACCTCGCTCGCCACCGATCCACACCTCGTCCTTCGTGTACGCAAGAACGCCCCTGAGGATCTCGGGGTGGTCCCGTTTCAGCGCCCTCTCTGCCCTTCCCCCACTCTCGTCATAGTGCTCCGCCACATCGCGTAGCAACTTCAGCGCCGTTTCTCCCGCCAGGCGCTTGAGCTGCGCTGCTGGCAAACGGTCGGCAGCTCGTAGGACGTTCCTGACCGAAATCAGTAGGAAGTCGCCTTCGTTGGCCACCTGCATCTCGAGCGCCCAACTTGGAACACGAGTCGGGCGGGTTCCGATGGAGTGTTCCGCGTCAAACCCCGCGCGCCACTGACGGGAACCCTCGTCGTCGCCCGCGTTCAGACTGGCCCGCATCCTCGCGTCCGCATAAGCGACTTGGAGCTCGCTCAGCGCCGCTTGAAGTCGATCCGCCTGCATGATGACGGCCTCGGTCCAGCGAAGGCCCTCCATCCACATCAGGTCGTCAGGGGCAGGTGTCGCGGTCATGGAGACAGTATTCGCTCGTCCGCGGTGTTGCCCGAGGTTTTGTGTGGAAGGTGAGCAGAGGTTGGCAGCTCGGGCAACGCGCACGCGCGCGAGTCTCATATTGCTTGCGAGAAATCCCGGATTGCCCGAGATGCGACAGTGGAGGGGATGACGGGAATCGAACCCGCGCTATCAGCTTGGGAAGCTGAAGTTCTGCCATTGAACTACATCCCCGAGCCGGTTCTGCCCTGAGTTTCCGGGCGAAACCTGCTACCACAGCGTAGACGATGACCCTGGAAGCCCCAAACGGCGACCGGCGGGCCAGCGCCCTCACGGCTCGGGTTATCACCCCCGTCTGGGGGACATTTTCAGGGACTCGATGCATACTGGGCTCGTTCGTGACCCCCGTCTAGGGGTCAAGCCACCGCGAGCGAGGGAACCATGGTGCGAGACACCATCGACGCGCGAGTCGAGCCGCCGACCGTCAAGATGACGGCGGTCGACTACATCGTGCGCGCGCTCGACACCGCGGAGCCGCCCTCGCACTCCGTCGCGAGGAGCCCGCTGCCCGTCGCGGGCTGGTACGTCGACCCCATCGATGAGCGCCGACGCCGCTGGTGGGACGGCATGCAGTGGACCGCGCACACGCGTGCCGCCGTACCGCTCGCACCCGTCGCGCTCACCACGCAGATCACGAGGCCGCGCATCGTCGACGGCACTGCGATCGCCGACGACATCGCGACCGCCGACACCGACGAGATCCTCCAGCACGTGCCCGCCGTCACGGCCACCACGCCTGCTTCGGCCCCGGCCACGACGGCCAACCCGATCACACGCACCCGCCCGCGCCCGACGCGGCGCGACCGCGAGCAGTTCCACCTCGACCGCGCCGCCATCTCGCTCGCATTCCGCGAGCGATGGGCCTCGATCACCGAGGTGAGCACGCGACCCACGGTGCTGAACCCGGGTCCGAGGCGCGGCATTCGCATCGCGACCGATGGCATCCCCTGGTACGAGCTGCCGGAGCGCAACCGCATCGCGAATGCCTCCTTGGTCGTCGCGCTCGTGAGCATCGTGCTGAATCCCGGAGCCATCGTGAGCATCGTCGCCCTCGTCCTCGGCGGAGTCGGTCTCACGCGCTCGTCCCGCACGTACCAGTTCGCTGGCCGGACCCGCTCCTTCTGGGCGATCGGCATCGCGACGATCACGACGCTCGCGTGGGGTGCGGCGACCGCACTCCTCGTCATGAACCTGGCACCCGATGGGCTGCCGATGAGCTGAGGCTGCTACCCGCAGCGGCCTCACCTCAGACGAGCCGCGGCACCGGTATCCCGCCCCGAGTGCCGCGGCTCGTCTCATTCCGCCGCCCAGTCGCGAGCGCACGTCACGTCGCGCCCGGCGGCGAATACAGTGGTCGCCATGCTGCTCTCCGACCGGGACATCCGCGCCGAACTTGAGACAGGCCGCATCGGCCTCGAGCCCCTCGACCTCGAGATGGTGCAGCCTTCGAGCGTCGACGTCCGCCTCGACCGCTGGTTCCGCCTCTTCGACAACCACAAGTACTCGGTCATCGACCCCTCCGTGGAGCAGTCGGACATCACGCGCCTCGTCGAAGTCGACCCGGAGGAGGCATTCATCCTCCACCCCGGTGAGTTCGTCCTCGGCTCGACCTACGAGCTCGTGACCCTCCCTGACGACATCGCCGCGCGTCTCGAGGGCAAGTCCTCGCTCGGCCGACTCGGCCTCATGACGCACTCGACCGCGGGATTCATCGACCCCGGCTTCTCCGGCCATGTGACGCTCGAGCTCGCGAATGTCGCGACGCTCCCCGTGAAGCTCTGGCCAGGGATGAAGATCGGCCAGCTCTGCTTCTTCCGCACGAGCTCACCGGTCGAGAATGCCTACGGTTCAGGCCCCTACGGCAACCGGTACCAGGGTCAGCGCGGTCCGACGGCGAGCCGCTCGCACCAGAACTTCCACCGCACGATCATTCCCCGCTGAGCGCCACCCGTCGCGCTGAGCCCGAGTCCATCGCGACGCCTCCAGCTCAGTCGGCCGTCACTCCTTGACGTGCTTCGGCAGGCGCACGAGCAGCAGGAGCACGAGACCGATCGCGAGGACGACGGCGATGCCGAGCACGCCGTAGACGATCCCGCCGAAGATCGCGAGCGAGAGCGACCACGCGAGGGGCGAGAGGAATGACGCCACTCGACCGGTCGTCGCATACAGCCCGAAGATCTCGCCCTGCTGGCTCGCAGGCGTGAGGCGCGTGAGGAGCCCGCGACTCGCCGCCTGCGCCGGGCCGACGAAGGCGCACAGGAGGAGACCGCAGATCCAGAAGACGATCGTGCCGAGGTCCTTGAGGATGAAGACGACGAATGCCATCGCGACGAGTCCCGAGAGGGCGATGACGATGAGATTCCGCGCGCCGATGCGGTCGTCGAGTCGACCGGCGAGGATCGTCGAGATGCCGGCGACGAGGTTTGCGGCGAGGCCGAAGATGATGACCTCGAGGAACGAGAAGCCGAAGCCCTGGGCCGCGAGCACGGCGCCGAAGGCGAAGACCCCCGCGAGGCCGTCGCGGTAGACGGCCGCGGCGAGGAGGAACCAGAACGTCGGGCGGTTCGTCTTGAAGAGCCGGACGAGGTGCTTGCCGAGGAGCGCGTAGGACTGGAAGAACCCGACCTTCGGCTGGTCCGCCCACGCCGGCGACTCCGGGACATTCCGGAACATGGGGATCGAGAAGGCGAGCGTCCACACCGCGCAGATGACCGCGACGAGCTTGTACGCGAGCGGGTTGTCCTGCCCGAGGCCGAAGAGCACGGGGATGCACACGATGAGGGCGACGACCCCGCCGATGTAGCCGAGGCCCCAGCCGAGCCCTGAGGTGCGGCCGACGGTCTGCGGTGTCGACACCTCCTTGAGCATCGCGTAGTAGCTGACGTTGCCGATCTCGGAGACCACGGCGCCGATCGCGACGGCGAGCGCGCCGAACCAGAAGAACTTCGGGTCGGCCTCGACGAAGAAGAGGCTGAACTGGATGAGCGCGATGACGATCGTCGCGCCGATGAGCCACTTCTTCTTGTTGCCGCGCGCGTCGGCCTGCTGCCCGAGGACGGGTGCGAGCACGAGGATCAGAATGCCTGCGGCGAAGTTGGCCCAGCCCCACCACTCGGACAGGTCGGTGAGTCCGTTGCAGTAGGCGGTGTCGATGTTCTGCGACTCGTTGCAGCTCAGGTACTTGCCGGTCGACAGCAGGCCGGACTCGCGGACCTCAGCTGAGAGGAAGAGGTTCGACGTCAGGTACAGCGCGATCCAGACGAAGGTCAGGATGACCGTGTTGAAGGGCTGCATCGCCCAGTCCCACATCGCCCAGGACACGACGACCTTGCGCGCTGGCGCCTGTTTCGGGTCGATCCCGCGGCCGATGGGGCCGAGCGCGCCGGTGCGCGCGGGGACGAGGTTCGGGATCTCGGCGTCGTTGCCGGTGGGCTCCGTCATGGCTGCAACTTAACCACGCCCCGGCCGCGAGCGGGAACATTCAAACTTGAGTCCGAATGACTCAAGTTACTTGACACGACCCGGCGCACGCGCGAAGATTGATACACCGCGACTCAACCTCGGTGCGCCGACCCCAGACATTCCACGCACCGACCCCGCGAACGACTTCAGAACTTCAACAACCCCGATCAAGGAGAACAACACCACCATGGCTCGAGCAGTAGGTATCGACCTCGGCACGACGAACTCCGTCGTCGCAGTCCTCGAAGGTGGAGAGCCCACCGTCATCGCAAACGCGGAGGGCTTCCGCACGACCCCGTCGACCGTCGCGTTCACCAAGGATGGCGAGGTGCTCGTCGGCGAGACCGCGAAGCGCCAGGCCGTCACGAACGTCGACCGCACCATCTCCTCCGTCAAGCGCCACATGGGCACCGACTGGAAGGTCGCGATCGACGACAAGAAGTACACCCCGCAGGAGATCTCGGCCCGCATCCTCGCGAAGCTCAAGCGCGACGCGGAGCAGTACCTTGGCGAGCCCGTGACGGACGCCGTCATCACGGTCCCCGCGTACTTCAACGACGCCGAGCGTCAGGCGACCAAGGAGGCAGGCGAGATCGCGGGCCTCAACGTCCTGCGCATCATCAACGAGCCCACCGCGGCCGCGCTCGCGTACGGCCTCGACAAGGGCAAGGAGGACGAGCTCATCCTCGTCTTCGACCTCGGTGGCGGCACCTTCGATGTGTCCCTCCTCGAGGTCGGCAAGGACGAGGACTTCTCGACGATCCAGGTCCGCGCGACCGCCGGTGACAACCGTCTCGGTGGCGACGACTGGGACCAGCGGATCATCGACCACCTCGTCAAGCGCTTCAAGGAGACGACGGGCGTCGACGTCTCGGGTGACAAGATCGCCCTCCAGCGTCTCAAGGAGGCTGCCGAGCAGGCCAAGAAGGAGCTCTCCTCGCAGCCGTCGACCACGATCCAGCTCCCGTACCTCTCCCTCACGGAGAACGGCCCGGCGAACCTCGACGAGACGCTCACGCGTGCGCAGTTCGAGCAGATGACCTCCGACCTCATCGAGCGGACGCGCAAGCCGTTCGAGGACGTCATCAAGGAGGCCGGCGTCAAGGTCAGCGACATCGCCCATGTCGTGCTCGTCGGCGGCTCGACCCGTATGCCTGCCGTCACCGAGCTCGTGAAGAAGCTCACCGGCGGCAAGGAGCCCAACAAGGGCGTGAACCCGGACGAGGTCGTCGCCGTCGGCGCCGCGCTCCAGGCCGGTGTCCTGAAGGGCGAGCGCAAGGATGTCCTCCTCATCGACGTCACGCCGCTGTCGCTCGGCATCGAGACGCGCGGTGGCATCATGTCGAAGCTCATCGAGCGCAACACGGCCATCCCGACGAAGCGCTCGGAGGTCTTCACGACCGCCGACGACAACCAGCCCTCGGTCGCCATCCAGGTCTTCCAGGGCGAGCGCGAGTTCACCCGCGACAACAAGGCGCTCGGCACCTTCGAGCTGACCGGCATCGCTCCCGCGCCGCGTGGCGTCCCGAAGATCGAGGTCACCTTCGACATCGATGCGAACGGCATCGTGAAGGTCTCGGCCAAGGACCAGGGCACGGGCGTCGAGCAGTCGATCCAGATCACGGGCGGCACCTCGCTGTCCAAGGAGGACATCGAGCGCATGGTGCGCGAGGCGGAGGAGCACGCGGCGGAGGACAAGCGTCGCCGCGAGGCTGCCGAGACCCGCAACGCGGCTGAGCAGGCGGTCTACTCCATCGAGAAGCTCATCGCGGACAACGCCGACAAGATCGAGGACTCCGTGAAGTCCGAGGTCGAGGCCGACGTCGCCGAGCTGAAGGCGGCGCTCGCCGGCACCGACGAGGACGCGGTCAAGACGGCATTCGACAAGCTCAACGCATCGCAGAGCAAGCTCGGCGAGTCGATCTACCGTGCGAACCAGTCGGCGCCCGAGTCCGCCGGCTCGACCGAGGAGCCTCAGGCTGCCCAGGCGGATGACGAGGACATCGTCGACGCCGAGGTCGTCGACGACGACAAGGACGACAAGTAAGCGATATGGCTGACGACGAGAAGTTCGACGGCGCCGGCAGCGCGGATGACTCCGCGCTGCCCGGCGACCAGTCGGAGACCGACCAGGACCCCGCCGGCGCCGAGAGCGATGCCGCGGCGAATGCCTCGGCGAGCGAAGAATCCGCCGAGGGCGCGACCGAGCTGAACCCTGAGGATCAGGCGATCCTCGACAGCGCGGCTGCGGACCTCATGGCTGAGCTCAGGGAGGACGCACTGCGCGCCCAGGCTGAGCTCGTGAACTTCCGGGCGCGCGTCGAGCGGGACCGGCAGCTCAACCGCGACATCGTGATCGCCGAGGTGCTGCGCGCCGTGATCCCGGCGCTCGACGACCTCGCCCGCGCCGAGGCGCACGGCGACCTCCCAGAGGGCTCGCCGATGTCGCTCGTCGCGCAGAAGCTCCGCGGGGCATTCGAGCGATTCGGGCTGCAGCAGCTCGGGGTCGTGGGCGAGGCATTCGACCCGAACATCCACGAGGCGATCATGCAGATCCCCTCGGAGGGCGTCGAGGTCGAGACCGTCGCTGACGTCGTCGAGCCGGGCTACCGTCTCGGCGAGCGCGTCGTGCGCGCCGCGAAGGTCGCGGTGTCCGTCCCGAAGCCAGAGTGAACCGCGCACTGATCATCGAAAGGGGGGCCGATGGCGAGCCAGGACTGGTTTGACAAGGACTTCTACGCCGTCCTCGGCGTCTCCAAGGATGTGAGCGACGCCGAGCTCAAGAAGGTCTACCGCAAGCTCGCTCGCGAGTATCACCCGGACACCCACCCGGGTGACGCCGCAGCTGAGGCGCGGTTCAAGGAGATCAGCGAGGCCTACTCGGTCCTGTCGGATCCCGATGACCGACGCGAGTACGACCAGATGCGCACGCTCGGCTTCAACCCCATGGCGGGCGGCGGGGCCGGTGGGCAGTCCTTCGAGGACGTCTTCGGCGGCATGTTCGGCGGGGCACGCGGTGGCCAGCGATTCTCGACCGGTGGACAGTCCTTCGAGGATCTGTTCGGCGGGATGTTCGCACAGGCCGGAGCGCGCCGCGGTCCGATGCGCGGGCGCGATTACACGGCATCGACGACGCTCGACTTCACGACCGCGGTCACGGGCGACACCGTCCGGCTCCAGGGGCCCGAGGGCAAGCCGATCAACGTGAAGATCCCCGCTGGCGTCGCGAACGGCCAGAAGATCAAGCTCCGCGGCAAGGGCGAGCCGAGCCCCAACGGCGGCGAGCCCGGAGACCTCGTGCTCACGGTGACCGTCAGGCCGCACCCCGTCTTCACGCGCGACGGCAACAACCTCCGCGTGACCGTGCCCGTGACATTCCCCGAGGCAGCCCTGGGCGCGACCATCCAGGTCCCCACGCTCGGGGGTGAGCCCGTCAAGCTCAAGGTGCCGGCTGGCACACCGAGCGGTAGGGTGCTGCGCGTCAAGGGCAAGGGCGTGTCGACGGCGAAGGCGACGGGAGATCTCCTCGTCGAGCTCGAGGTCGCTGTGCCGAAGCACCTCTCCGGTGATGCGCTGAAGCGACTCAAGGAGTTCGCGGAGGCGCTGCCGGATGAGGACCCGCGCGAGGATCTCCTCGCGAAGGCGAACGGAGGACGCTGATGGATGAGGACGCACCGGTCTTTCCCATTCAGGCCGCAGCCGACCTCGCGGGTATGCACCCGCAGACCCTGAGGCAGTACGACCGGCTCGGGCTTGTCTCGCCCCGCCGGACCGCGGGGCAGTCGCGTCGATACTCGCTGCGCGACATCGCGCAGCTCCGTGAGATCGCGCGCCTGTCAGCGGAAGGTCTCAACCTCGCTGGCATCGAGCGCATCCTGCAGCTCGAGAATCAGGTGGTGGCGCTCAGCGCGCGCGTGCGTGAGCTCGAGACGGCGCTCGCCGATGAGCTGCTGAATCGCCCCGGACGCCGCGTCTTCGCCGCCGGTCAGGACGGCGAGGTCGTCTCGGTGCGTGCGGGCTCGCGGCTCAAGCGCTCGAACGCCGTCGTCCTCTGGCGGCCGAACACGCGCGCCTGAGGCGCGATCAGTCGCACCGGATCCGCCGCGCATCGCGAGAGCTCGAGGCAGCTCCACACGAAGATGCCGACGAGGCTCACATTGCGGATCGTGAGGACCGCTGCGGCCCATGGGTTCGCCTCGATGAGCGGCATGTACAGGATGGGGAAGACGAGACTCGTCGCAAACGAGATCCCCGCCATGACCCATGCCGGCGCCAGCCAGCGCTCGCGGTCGACGAACAGCCCGACGACGATGATGGGCGCGATCCACATCATGTACTGCGGCGAGCCGACCTTGTTGAAGACGATGAGCGCGGCGGTGAGGGCGAACGATCCGAGCAGGATGAGCCGCATCTCGGCGCGACGGCTCGCGGCGACGGTGAAGCCGGCGCGACTCAGTTGACGCCTCGCCGTGAGGAGCACGAGGGCGATGAGTGCGAAGGCGACGATCATGGCGACGCCGATCGCGCTCGACGCGATGCGCGACCCAGGGCCTGCGACCTCGCGAGTGGCGAGCGCGACATTCTGATAGATGAATGTCCCGGGTGCCTCTGCCACGGCGCCCCACACCCACGGGGTCGCGACGACGGCTTCGAGCTGGATCGCGCGGTCGCCCTGCACCATGAGGAAGCTGAAGATGTCGCGGCCGGCGCCGGCGAGAACTGCGGCGGCGATGATCCCTGCGCTCAGGAGGATCCCGCCGAGCGCGATGCGCCAGCGCCGGTTCGAGATCGCGACAGCGGCCGCGGCGATGGCGGCGGGCCACACCTTGATCCAGGTGGCGAGCGCGATGAGCGCACCGGCGAGGCGGGGTCGGCGCGCGATGTGGACGAGTGCGGCGATCGTGAGCGGGGCGGCGATGCCCTCGAGCCGGAGCATCGAGACGGGCGCGAGGAGGACGAGGGTCAGGAGCCAGTACCAGGCGGCGGGATAGGCGGCGCGGAGTCGGAAGCCCTTGGTGAGCACCCAGATCCCGTAGAGGTTCGCGCCCGCGCACATGAGGAGCCAGACGAGCTGGTACAGCGCGGGGCCCGCGACGACGGAGCCGACGATGGGGATGAGCGCGCCGGCTGGGTAGACCCAGGGGAAGTCGATGACGGGCCAGTAGCCGCCGATCGCCTCGATAGCCCACTTGCGGTAGAGCGGCAGGTCGCCCTCGGTGCCGCCGCTGACGATGACCGGCAGGAGGACGAGCACGTACGCGAGATGGACGGCGACGAATCCGGTGATGAGCCCGGCGCGGGTCTCGCCGAACGCGCGGGCGACCCCGAGGGTTCTGCGTACGCGGCGCGACGGGGTTTTCGACACCGCGGCTTCGTCGCGCACGAGCGGCACCCGTCGATCCTATGGAGGCGTTCAGGGTGCTCCCTGGGTCTTTCAGGGTTCCCGGTGTGAACCGTGAGGGAACCGTTACCAGATCTAGCGCTCGACACCCGCGAGTGCTAAACTTGAGTCAGAACAACTCAAGTTTTCAGAAAGGTGAACCCGACCCCTATGGCGAACATGCAGGGCGCCCCGTCGATGAACGAGGACGCCAAGAGCGCACTCGAGCAGTACGGTGTGAACCTCACGGCGATCGCCCGCAGCGGCAAGCTCGACCCGGTCATCGGCCGTGACAGCGAGATCCGCCGCGTCTCCCAGGTGCTCACGCGCCGGACGAAGAACAACCCGGTCCTCATCGGCGAGCCCGGCGTCGGCAAGACCGCCGTCGTCGAGGGTCTCGCCCAGCGGATCGTCGCCGGTGACGTCGCCGACTCGCTCAAGGACAAGGAGCTCATCTCCCTCGACCTCGCGGCCCTCGTGGCCGGCGCGAAGTACCGCGGCGAGTTCGAGGAGCGGCTGAAGGCCGTCCTCCAGGAGATCCACGAGTCCGACGGGCGCGTCATCACGTTCATCGACGAGCTCCACACGCTCATGGGCGCCGGCGGTGGCGAAGGCTCCGTGGCCGCGGCGAACATGCTGAAGCCCATGCTCGCGCGGGGCGAGCTCCGCCTCATCGGCGCGACGACGCTCGACGAGTACCGCGAGTACATCGAGAAGGACGCCGCGCTCGAGCGACGCTTCCAGCAGGTCTACGTCGGCGAGCCGAATGTCGAGGACACGATCGCGATCCTCCGCGGACTCAAGGAGCGCTACGAGGCGCACCACAAGGTCTCGATCGCGGACTCCGCGCTCGTCGCCGCAGCAACCCTCTCCAACCGCTACATCTCAGGTCGCAAGCTCCCCGACAAGGCCATCGACCTCATCGACGAAGCCGCGAGCCGGCTCAAGATGGAGATCGACTCCTCGCCCGTCGAGATCGACCAGCTCAAGCGCGCGGTCGACCGCATGCGCATCGAGGAGCTCGCGCTGAAGAAGGAGAAGGACGAGGCCTCCAAGGAGCGGCTCGCGAAGCTCCGCGAGGACCTCGCCGAGCGCGAGGCCGAGCTCGCCGAGCTCGAGGCGAGGTGGAATGCCGAGAAGGCGAGCCTCCACTCCGTGGGCGACCTCCGCAAGGAGCTCAACGACGCGCGCATCGAGCTCGACCGTGCGATGCGCGAGGGCGACTACCAGCGCGCCTCGAAGCTCAACTACGAGCGGATCCCCGACATCGAGCGCAAGCTCGCGGATGCGGAGCGTCGACAGGTCGACGACACCGTCCCGCGCATGGTCGGCGACCACGTGACCGAGGACGACATCGCCGCGGTCGTCGCGCAGTGGACGGGCGTCCCCGTGGACAAGCTCACGCAGGGCGAGACGGAGAAGCTCCTCCACCTCGAGGCCGAGATCGGCAAGCGCATCATCGGCCAGAAGCGCGCCGTGCAGTCGGTCGCCGAGGCGGTGCGCCGCACTCGCGCCGGCATCTCGGACCCCGATCGCCCGACGGGCTCATTCCTCTTCCTCGGCCCCACAGGTGTCGGCAAGACCGAGCTCGCGAAGGCGCTCGCGGAGTATCTCTTCGACGACGAGAAGGCGCTCATCCGCATCGATATGAGCGAGTACGGGGAGAAGTTCTCCGTGTCGCGACTCGTCGGTGCTCCTCCCGGGTACGTCGGCTACGAGTCGGGCGGCCAGCTCACCGAGGCCGTGCGTCGGCGCCCGTACTCGGTCATCCTGCTCGACGAGATCGAGAAGGCGCACCCTGAGGTCTTCGACGTGCTCCTGCAGGTCCTCGACGACGGCAGGCTCACGGACGGTCAGGGTCGGACGGTCGACTTCCGCAACACGATCCTCATCCTCACGTCGAACCTCGGCAGCCACTTCCTCGTGGACCCGGATCTGTCGTGGGAGGAGAAGGACGCGGCGGTGAATGACATCGTCCGGGCATCGTTCAAGCCTGAGTTCCTGAACCGGCTCGACGACATCATCATCTTCACGCCGCTGTCGGAGGAGGAGCTCGGCCAGATCGTCTCCCTCTCCGTCGACCGGCTCGAGCGCAGGCTCTCGCAGCGCCGGCTGCAGCTCGCCGTCACCCCCGGTGCGCGGACGTGGCTCGCCGAGCGCGGCTATGACCCGATCTACGGTGCGCGACCGCTGCGGCGGCTCATGCAGCGCGAGATCGACGACGCGCTCGCGAAGGCCATCCTGTCGGGTGAGATCCATGATGGAGACACCGTGCGTGTCGACGTCGCGGTCTCCGGCGACGGTCTCACGATCTCGAGGCTCGAGCTCTGAGACCGGCCCGCACGCCGGATCGCGACTCCACTCGCGGCCTGACAGGATCTGGGCTCAGCGGCCCGAAACGCTGAGCCCGGAGCGAAGGGCGACGCCTAGAACACCATGGGCCGGTCGTCATCCTCGACATCCACATCGAGGTCGACGGACACCGGGACATGGTCGCTCGGGGCGTCGCCCTTCCGCTCGTTCCGGTGGATCTCGGCGCCGCTCACGAGGTCGGCGAGCGCGGACGAGCCGAGGACGAAGTCGATGCGGAGCCCCTCGTTGCGCGGGAAGCGCAGCTGCTTGTAGTCCCAGTACGTGTACCCGGTCGGGACGAGCGGCCGCACGACATCGGTCAGACCATCGTCGATGAATGCCTGGAACGCCGCCCGCTCAGCCGGCGAGACATGCGTCGTGACGCCTTCCACGACGGTGGGGTCGCCGTTGTCGGCGTCCGTCGGGGCGATGTTGAAGTCGCCGGTGAGCGCGAGCGGCAGGGTGGGGTCGTCGGCGAGCCACGCCGACTTCGCCTCCCGCAGCGCCGCGAGCCAATCGAGCTTGTAGCGATAGTGCGGATCGTCGAGCGAGCGGCCGTTCGGCACGTAGAGACTCCACAGGCGGATCCCGTCGCCGACCGTCGCCCCGATCGCTCGCGCCTCGAGCGGGAGGTCCGGACCCTCCATGCCCTTCGCGAAGCCAGGCATTCCGGGGAAGCCGATCTCGACGTCGGAGATCCCGACTCGGCTGGCGATCGCGACGCCGTTCCACTGGTTGAGCCCGTGCACGGCGACCTCGTAGCCCGCCGCCTCGAACTCCGCGTAGGGGAACTGGTCGTCGCGACACTTGATCTCCTGCATCGCGAGCGCATCCACATCGGCAGTGCCGAGCCAGTCGACGATGCGCCCGACTCGCGTGCGCACTGAGTTCACATTCCACGTCGCGATCCGCACGGGTCCACCGTAGCCGGGTAGCCTGCTGGCATGACGGCCGGTGATGCGCGATCCCAACTCATCGACTACATCAAGTCGGAGGCGGTCTTCCACGGAGACTTCGTCCTCACGAGCGGGAAGCGCGCGACGTACTACGTCGACCTCCGTCGCGTGAGCCTCGACCACCGTGTCGCGCCGCTCATCGGCCAGGTCATGCTCGACCTCATCGCCGACATCCCTGACGTCGCCGCGGTCGGCGGTCTCACGATGGGCGCGGACCCCATCGCGTCGGCGATCCTCCACCAGGGTGCGGCGCGCGGGCTCGCCTACGACGCCTTCGTCGTCCGCAAGGAGCCCAAGGACCACGGTCGCGGACGCCAGGTGGAAGGCCCCGACCTCACGGGCAAGCGCGTCGTCGTCGTCGAGGACACCTCCACGACGGGCGGCTCCCCGCTCAAGGCCGCCGCCGCGCTCGCGAAGGCCGGCGCGATCGTCGTCGCCGTCGCGACCGTCGTCGACCGCGCCACGGGCGCGCAGGCGATCATCGAGGAGGCGGGCTACGAGTACCGCTCGGCGATCGGACTCGCCGACCTCGGCCTCGAGCCCCAGTGACCTCGATGCGGCAGGGATCGAATGCCTGAGGCCGCGCCCCAGCACGACGGGCTGCCTGACCCTGGCTCACCCGAGACGACGCCTGACCCGCCCGCCCAGCATGAGGGCGACCTCGGGCACGGCGTCGGACCGTGGGAGGGACCCTGGCCGGACGACGCGCGGTACGACCGCGAACTGCTCGCGCACGGCGACCGCCGCAACGTCATCGACCGCTACCGCTACTGGACGGTCGAGGCGATCCGCGCGGACCTCGACCCACACCGCCACCCCTTCCACGTCGCGATCGAGAACTGGCAGCACGACCTCAACATCGGGTCGATCGTCCGCAGCGCCAACGCATTCGCGGCGGCAAGCGTCCGCATCGTCGGGCGGAAGCGGTGGAACCGTCGGGGCGCCATGGTCACCGACCGCTACCAGCACATCGCCCACCACGACTCGATCGAGAGCCTCGTCGAGTGGGCCGCACAGCAGGACGCGCCCATCGTGGCCGTCGACAACCTGCCGGGTGCCGTGCCGATCGCGAGTGCTGACATTCCGAGGTCCTGCGTGCTCCTCTTCGGGCAGGAGGGTCCCGGTCTCAGCGAGGCCGCGCTCGCGGCCGCAGACCTCAGAGTCGAGATCCCGCAGTACGGCTCGACGCGCTCGATCAACGCGGCGGCGGCCGCTGCGATCGTCATGCACGAGTGGGTCAGACGTCATGCACGCCCGCAGGATCGCGAGAACCCCGACGGATAGGATGGGGTGTACGCCCGAGCCGCGAGGTCTAAGGAGCCCAGCTCATGCCAGCAGTCGTCATCATCGGCGCGCAGTGGGGAGACGAGGGCAAGGGCAAGGCCACCGATCTCCTCGGCTCGCGCATCGACTACGTCGTCAAGTTCAACGGCGGCAACAATGCCGGCCACACCGTCGTCGTCGGCGATGAGAAGTACGCGCTCCACCTCCTGCCCTCGGGCATCCTCACGGAGGGCGTCGTCCCGGTGATCGGCAACGGCGTCGTCATCGACCTCGAGGTGCTCTTCGGCGAGCTCGAGGCGCTCTCGGCGCGCGGCGTCGACGTCAGCCGACTCGTCGTGAGCGCGAATGCGCACGTCATCACCCAGTACCACCGCACGCTCGATCGCGTCACCGAGCGCTTCCTCGGCAAGCGACAGATCGGCACGACTGGCCGTGGGATCGGTCCGAGCTACGCGGACAAGATCAACCGCGTCGGCATCCGCATCCAGGACATCTTCGACGAAGGCATCCTCCGTCAGAAGGTCGAGGGCGCGCTCGAGCAGAAGAACCACCTGCTGGTGAAGGTCTACAACCGGCGCGCGATCCGCGCCGACGAGGTCGTCGACGAGCTGCTCCAGTTCGCCGACCGCCTGCGCCCGATGGTCGCCGACACGAGCCTGCTCCTCGACCGCGCGCTCGACCGCGGCGAGACCGTCCTCTTCGAGGGCGGCCAGGCGACGATGCTCGACGTCGACCACGGCACCTACCCCTTCGTGACCTCATCGAATGCCACCGCTGGCGGCGCCGCGACCGGCTCCGGCATCGGACCTGGTCGCATCGAGCGGGTCATCGGCATCGCGAAGGCCTATGTCACGCGCGTCGGTGCCGGTCCCTTCCCGACCGAGCTCCACGACCGACCCGGCGACGCCTACCAGGGCTCGGGCGAGTTCCTTCGCTCGAAGGGCTTCGAGTTCGGGACCACGACCGGTCGTCCGCGCCGCACCGGCTGGTACGACTCGCTCATCACGCGCTACTCGACCCGCATCAACGGGGTCACCGACATCGTGCTCACGAAGCTCGACGTCCTCACGGGCATCGATCGCATCCCCGTGTGCGTCGGCTACGACGTCGACGGCACGATCGTCGACGAGGTCCCCGTCTCGCAGTCGGACTTCCACCACGCGAAGCCGGTCTACGAGGAATTCCCCGGTTGGACCGAGGACATCTCCGGCGCGCGCGAGTTCAGCGACCTGCCTGCGAACGCGCAGGCCTATGTCCTGGCGCTCGAGGAGATGAGCAACACGCGCATCTCAGCCATCGGCGTGGGTCCGGAGCGCGACGCGATCGTGCAGCGCCACGACCTCCTCGGTTAGTTTGGAAGCATGACCGAGGGCAAGACCGAAGGGCCGCTCGCAGAACTCGCTGAGATCCGCCGCAGCATCGACAACTTCGACGCCGCCCTCATCCACATCCTGGCGGAGCGCTTCCGTGCGACGCAGCGCGTCGGCGTGCTGAAGGCCGAGCATGGTCTCGCGCCCGCCGACCCCGAGCGCGAGCGTCAGCAGGTCGCGCGACTCCGCGCACTCGCCGAGCAGTCGGAGCTCGACCCCGAGTTCGCGGAGAAGTACTTCAACTTCATCGTCGCCGAGGTCATCCACCACCACCAGCGGATCGCGGACGAGGCCAGCTGACGAGGCGAGCTCTGCGCTCGGCGGGCGCCGAGGCATTCTGAGCGATCAGAGCGATCGGATGAATGCCGAGACCTTCTCGACGTCGGTCGGCACCTCGATGACCTCGAGCGCGGCGCGCTCGACGCCGAGCTCGCGCCCGAGCGAGATGCGTGCGAGTGCGTAGTCTGCGTCGAAGCGCTGGCTGAGTCGCACAAGGATGCCGATGCGGTCGTCGCCGAGGTGGACGGGCGTCTCGCCGTTGGGGATCGCGCCGAGCAGCGAGAAGGCGAGGCGCGCGAGGCGCAGCGTGCTCGTCGTGTCGCAGGAGAGCGCCACGAGGCGCACATGCGGCGCGATCTGGAGTCGCGCGAGGTCACGCAGGCGCGTCGCGAGGAAGTCGATCGTCGCGAGGCCCGTCATGTGATCGAGCGCGCCACGGCTCAGCAGCGTGCCGGTCGCGCCCTCGACCCAGCCCGATGAGAACGCGCCGGTGATGGGAGGAGGCGCATCGACACCGAGCAGGATCCGGTAGGCGAGCGAGAGATCCTCGAGCCCGTCCGCGATGGCCACGCCCGCGGTCCCGAGCGACTCCCCGAGCGTGAATGCCGTCTCATGCTCGCCGTCGCTCCCGATGACCGCGCTGAGCGTGGAGATGACGGCGTCGAGGTCCCGTTCACTGATGCGCATACCTATGAGACGCCGCCGACACGAGATCGTGACGCGAAGACTTCAGCCCCGAACTGGGGACGCGCCGCGCGTGTACATGAGGATTCCTCATTCGTAGACTGTCATGCGCGCGCGACCCCCAGCGTGCGCCATCAACAGCAACCCCCATTGCAGTTGAGGATCTCGCATGAGCGATTCCTCGGGGTCAAACCGAGAGGAGCCGTCGCATGTCACCCGAAGACGTGAGCGACGCCGAACTCATCATCCGCGTACGGACTGGTGACCTCGATGCCTTCGGCGCACTCTATGCGCGGCATCGCGAGCCTGCGCTTCGCGTCGCTCGTGCGATCGCGGGCGACCCCCACGCGGCCGAGGACCTCGTGTCCGCGGCATTCGAGCGCGTCCACGGCGCGCTCGCCCGCGGCAATGGCCCCGACGACTCGTTCCGCGCCTACCTCTACACCGTCCTCCGCCGGCTCGCCGCCGACGAGGGCGAGGCCCGTGCGCGCCTCGAGGACACCGACGACTTCAGCCCGTACGAGGCGGCGACGGCGCTGAGCGACGGTGCGTACCAGAGCATCGAGGCGCAGCTCATCGTGACCGCGATGAGTTCGCTGCCCGAGCGTCACCAGGCTGTCCTCTGGTACCTCGATGTCGAGGGCATGACGCCGCAGCAGGCGGCGCCGCTCTTCGGCCTCACACCGAATGCCACGAGCGCTCTCGCCGTCCGCGCTCGCGATTCCCTCCGCGACGCCTACCTCCAGGCTCACGTCTCCCTGACCGCGGTGCGCGACGAGTGCGCTCCCGTGCGTGGCCTCATGGGCTCATACCAGCGAGCCAACCTCTCTGCGCGCGACACGGCCAAGGTCGAGGCGCACCTCGCAGAGTGCTCCGAGTGCCCGCTCGTCCTGGCAGAGCTGCGCGATGTCTCGAGCTGCCTGCGCGCGATCCTCTGGCCCATCGTCGCCGGTGGCACCGTCATCGGCCTCACGACGGCATCGGTCGTCGGCGGCTCCGCGAGCTCGGCCTCCGCTGCGACGATCACGTCGATCGCTGGAGCGCAGGCGGGAAAGAAGGCCGCGAAGACCTCCAACTACATCGCGATCGCAGCCGTCTCGGCGCTCGCGCTCGTCGCCTCCGCGACCGTCGTGAGCGCGGTCGCGCGCCCGTCGGTCGGCGATGAAGCCGCGGCCCCCGATTCGCTCGCTCGAAAGGGTGCCGCCGCGATCTCGCTGGCCCGCCCGAATGCGACCCCCACCCCGGCGGCCACGCCGGAGCCGGAGCCGGAGGTCGAAGTCGAGCCCGAGATCGTGCCGGAGCCTGTGGCGATCCCCGAGCCAGAGCCCGCGCCCCCGGTGGCGGCGCTCGGCCTCGAACTCCTCGACTACGAGCTCCTCGACGACGGACGCTATCGCGGCGCCGCGGTCGTCACCGTCCGCAACGGCAACGACTATGAGATCGACGTCGACCTCGACCTCAAGATGCCGGCAGGCATCGAGTTCGCCGAGGACATCTCCATCACGAAGCCGTGGTCCTGCGACGGCTTCGAGGGGACGAACATCTCCTGTGTCGCACGCTACGTCGACCCGGCTGCTGAGCTCGTGCTCGAGCTCCCGGTGACGATCTCGGAGGAGGCCCTTGGCTTCCGTCCGACCGCGAGCATGGCCATCACGCGCCCGTACTGACCGAGAATCCTCGCAACCAGCCGCCGGTAGGCTGGAACCCGTGACCGATCGCGTGGTTCAGGACGGCGCCCAAGGCGTGATCACTCTCGACACGGTTGCGCACGCAGCCGCGACGCCCGACCGAGTGCAGCCCTATGAGGCGCTCGGTCTCAAGGCTGACGAGTATGCGCGCATCCGCGAGATCCTCGGGCGTCGCCCGACGAGCGGCGAGCTCGCGATGTACTCCGTGATGTGGTCCGAGCACTGCTCCTATAAGTCGTCCAAGGTGCACCTCCGCCAGTTCGGCAAGAAGGTCACCGACGAGATGCGCGAGCGCCTCATGGTCGGCATGGGAGAGAACGCGGGCGTCATCGACGCGGGCGAGGGCTGGGCCGTCACCTTCAAGATCGAGTCGCACAACCACCCGAGCTTCGTGGAGCCCTTCCAGGGTGCGGCGACGGGCGTGGGCGGCATCGTCCGCGACATCATCTCGATGGGCGCTCGGCCGGTCGCGGTCATGGATGCACTTCGATTCGGCGCGATCGACCACCCCGATACGGCGCGCGTCGTCCATGGCGTCGTGAGCGGCATCTCCTTCTACGGCAACTGCCTCGGCCTGCCGAACATCGGCGGCGAGACGCGGTTCGATCCCGTCTACCAGGCCAACCCGCTCGTCAACGCGCTCGCAGTCGGCGTGCTCCGCCACGAGGATCTCCACCTCGCGAATGCGCGCGGCGTCGGCAACAAGGTAGTGCTCTTCGGTGCTCGCACGGGTGGCGACGGCATCGGCGGTGCATCGATCCTCGCGAGCGAGTCCTTCGCCGAGGGCTCCGGCCGCAAGCGCCCCGCAGTCCAGGTCGGCGACCCGTTCGCGGAGAAGGTGCTCATCGAGTGCTGCCTCGAGCTCTTCCGCGCGGGCCTCGTCGAAGGCATCCAGGATCTCGGTGCAGCAGGCATCTCCTGCGCGACGAGCGAGCTCGCCTCGAACGGCGACGGCGGCATGGCGATCGACCTCGACAAGGTCCTCCTGCGCGACCCCTCCCTCACGGCTGAGGAGATCCTCATGTCGGAGTCGCAGGAGCGCATGATGGCGGTCGTCCGACCGGAGCTCCTCGACGCATTCCTCGCGGTCATCGACAAGTGGGACGTCGAGGCGAGTGTCCTCGGTGAGGTCACCGACACCGGCCGACTCGTCATCACGTGGCGCGGCGAGACGATCGTCGATGTCGACCCGCGCACGGTCGCGGTCGACGGTCCCGTCTACGAGCGCCCTATCGCCTACCCGACGTGGATCGATGCGCTGAATGCCGACAGCGCGGCACGCCTCCCGCGCAGCGACGACGCCGAGGTCCTCCGCGAGCAGCTCCTCCAGCTCACCGCGAGCCCGAACCTCGCCGACGCCTCGTGGATCACGGCGCAGTACGACCACTACGTCCTCGGCAACACCGCGCTCGCGGCGCCAGACGACGCGGGCATGGTCCGCATCGACGAGGAGTCGGGTCTCGGCTTCTCCGTCGCGACCGACGGCAACGGTCGCTACGGCCAGCTCGACCCGTATGCGGGCGCGCAGCTCTCACTCGCCGAGGCGTATCGGAATGTCGCGGCGACGGGCGCCGTCCCGGTCGCGGTCTCCGACTGCCTCAACTTCGGCTCGCCGGAAGACCCCGAGGTCATGTGGCAGTTCTCGCGCGCAGTCGAGGGCCTCGCTGACGGCTGCGTCGCACTCGGCATCCCCGTCACGGGCGGCAACGTCTCCTTCTACAACCAGACGGGCACGACGGCGATCCACCCGACGCCCGTCATCGCGGTGCTCGGTCTCATCGACGACGTCGCCCGCCGCATCCCCTCGGGCTGGCAGGACGACGGTCACAACATCTACCTCCTCGGGACGACGCGCTCCGAGCTCGACGGCTCCGCATGGGCTGGAGTCATCCACGACCACCTCGGCGGTCGGCCGCCGGCCGTGGACCTCGCGTTCGAGCGCCGCCTCGCCGAGACGATCGCCTCGGGCGCGCTCGAGTCGCTCATCGCCTCGGCGCACGACCTCGCCGACGGCGGACTCGCGCAGGCGCTCGTCGACTCGATCCTGCGGTTCGGGATCGGCGCGCGCGTGTGGCTCGACGAGCTCATGGAGCGCGATGGCATCGACGCGACGGCGGCGCTGTTCTCCGAGTCGACGGGCCGCATGATCGTGAGCGTTCCGCGCGAGGACGACGTGAAGTTCCTCGGCCTGTGCAAGGGTCGCGACATTCCGGTGCTCCGCATCGGCGTGACGGACGCGACGAGCGGGACGCTCGAGATCCAGGATCGCTTCACGGTCTCGATCGATGAGCTCCGCGGCGCATCGACGACGACGCTCCAGGCGACATTCGGCTGATCCGCCCTCGTCGCTCCGCAATCGGCCGCCGGCCGGGCGGAGGGCGCGACACTCGGGTTGCACATGTCGCGCCCTGCTCCCGCTTCGTAATAAGAGAGGGCGCAGGGCCGCGATCGTGACGCGGTTGTCCGAGGAATTTCGCGGGACCCCTGATCGATACGATCGATGAATGCCGCCAGCAGCGACATTCGCATTGCCGCGACCCGCTCCTCCCGCCTGGTCGATCGCGCTGCTCCCGATCGGCGTCTTCGCCGGGTCTGCGGTGCTCCTCCTGCCGTTCCGGCTGCTGGTGCTCGGCTATCTCGCGCTCGGGCTGAGCGTCGGGCTCGCGTGGCTCACCGACCGTGTCGGAGGGACGAGCCGGCTGGGCCCCGACCTCACGTCGATCGCCGTCGGTCTCGCGATCGTGAGCAGCGTCTCAGTCGCCGCGGACATCTCCTGGGGCAACTTCTTCCTGCTCGGCGCGGTCTTCGCGGCGAGCGCGGCCGCGCCGTACGTCCTCTCGCGATGGGTGTTCCGCGACTGTGCGGTCCGCTACCCGTGGCGCGGTACGTGGCCCTGGTCGCCGCTGCAGTGGGGGTATCTCGCGCTCGTGCTCGTCGCGGGCTGGCTGCTCCTGCCCTTCTACTTCATCACCACAGGCGTCTACATGAACTGGCCCGCGGTGCACGAGTGGCATGAGATCACACGGCTCTTCATCGGGGTGAATGCCGTCGGCACGTGGGATGAGCTCTTCTTCATCTGTGCGGTGCTCGCGATCTTCGTCCGGCACGTCCCGCTGTGGCAGGCGAACATCCTGCAGACCGTCGTCTTCGTGTCATTCCTGTGGGAGCTCGGCTACCAGTCGTGGGGTCCCGTGCTCACGATCCCCTTCGCGCTCCTGCAGGGCTGGCTCTTCACGCGGACGAAGTCGCTCGCCTATGTGCTCACCGTGCATCTGCTCTTCGACCTCATCGTCTTCCTCGTGATCGTGCACGCGCGCAACGACGGCGCGGTCCCGATCTTCCTGCTCTGAGGTCGCGAGGGGCCTGAGTTGCTCGAGACCGCTGCGGCCTGCGCCGACTACGCCGTCGCGAGCAGGCTCGCGAGAGCCGAGGTGAAGAACTTGAGGCCGTCGACGCCGCTGCGCATCGCGGCGGGCGTGTCAGGCCCGAAGCCGGGCTCGACGGCGTGCTCGGGGTGGGGCATGAGCCCGACGACGTTGCCGCGCGGGTTCGTGATGCCCGCGATGTCGTTGCACGAGCCGTTCGGGTTGACGCCCTTGTATCGGAAGACGACGAGGCCCTCGCCCTCGAGCCGCGCGAGCGTCTCGGCGTCGGCGATGTAGCCGCCCTCGCCGTTCTTCAGCGGAATGACGATCTCGTCGCCGACCTGGAACTCGTTCGTCCACGCGGTCGAGGCATTCTCGACGACGAGGCGCTGGTCGCGGCACACGAAGTTGCCGTGGTCGTTGCGCACGAGACCGCCAGGGAGCAGGTGGGACTCGACGAGGATCTGGAAGCCGTTGCAGATGCCGAGGACCGGCATCCCGTCGTTCGCCGCAGCGATGACGTCCTGCATGATGGGCGACTGCGCCGCGATCGCACCGCAGCGGAGGTAGTCGCCGTAGGAGAAGCCACCGGGAAGGACGACGGCGTCGACGCCGGACAGTCCGCGGTCGGCGTGCCACAGCGGCACAGCCTCGGCACCGGCGATGCGCGCGGCGCGCTGGGCGTCGCGATCGTCGAGCGATCCGGGGAAGGTGACGACGCCGATGCGGGCCATCAGTGCGTCTCTCCCGCAGCGACGCCGCTGAACTCGTCGAACTCGTCCTCGGCTCCAGCCTCGTAGACCGCGACGATGTCCTCGATCACGAGATTCGCGAGGAGCTCCTCGGCGAGCGTGCGGACCTCGGCGAGGACCTCGGCGGTGACGGGCGTCGAGACGGTGAGCTCGAACCGCTTGCCGATCCGGACACCCTCGTACTGCGTGTGGCCGAGGCGAGCGAGCGCACCGGCGACCGCCTTTCCAGCCGGGTCGAGCAGCTCGGGCTTTGGCATGACTTCCACGACGACTACGGGCACCCTTCCAGCGTACTCGCCCGTCCCTCCCGGATTCCTTCGCGAGTCCCGTGGTGCGGGCATATCGTGAGGCCATGCTGTACGAGCACGATGGCGTGGAGCCCGATGTCCATCCGACCGCGGTCGTCGCACCGAGCGCCGTCGTGAGCGGAGACGTCACCCTCGAGGAGGGCGTCCAGGTCCTCCACGGTGCCGTCATCACCGCGGAGGGAGGTCGCGTGACGATCGGGGCGCACTCGATCGTCATGGAGAACGCCGTCGTGCGCGGTGTCGCGAGCGATGCGGTGAAGATCGGCGACCACTGCCTCGTGGGACCGCACGCCTACGTGTCCGGAGCGACGATCGAGCCGGAGGTCTTTCTCGCGACGGGCTCCCGCGTCTTCAACGGCGCGCGCATCGGCCGCCGCTCCGAGGTCCGCATCAACGCGATCGTGCACCTGCGCACCGAGCTCCCCGCGGACTCGGTTGTGCCGATCGGCTGGGTCGCCATCGGCTCGCCACCGCTCATCGCGCCACCGGACCGCCACGAGGAGATCTGGGCGAAGCAGCGCGAGCTGGACTTCCCCGAGTATGTCTTCGGACTCGATCGGGAGACCCCCGACCTCATGGTCCAGCTCACCGAGCGCTACGCGACGCGGCTTGCGAGCCACGCCGCCGACCAGGAGATCGTCTAGTCCCTGGACTCGGGCGTGATGGTCACGACCGTCCCCCATGGGTCGTCGAACTCGATTGCACGTCCGTCGTCTCGCGTCGCGACGTCGTAATGCGCGAGCCGCGCCGCAGCGGTCTCGACGTCCTCGCGACTCGGCACCTGGATCGCGACGCGGCCGAGTCCGAGGCCCGCCGTGCGCCGCCCGGCACCCACCGAGCGCCACGTGTTCATGCCGATGTGGTGGTGATAGCCGCCCGCGCTCGCGAATGCCGCGCTCGGTCCGTATCGGAGCGTGAGATCGAAGCCGAGGGCGCCGACATAGAACTCCTCGGCAGCGCGGATGTCGCCGACCTGAAGATGGATGTGCCCGACTCGCGCGGAGCCGATGCGCGGCTCGGCGACGGCCTCCTCGGTGAGGTGCTCGCGGAGGTAGGCATTCGGGTCGAGGCCGACGACCCCCATCGCGATCTCATGGCCGTTCCACTGCCAGTCGGTGCGGGGCCGGTCGCGGTAGAGCTCGACGCCGTTGCCCTCAGGGTCGTCGAAGTAGAAGGCCTCGCTCACGAAGTGATCCGAGCTGCCGGTGAATGCGCGCGGGTACCGACTCGCGAGCGCGTAGACCGCGGCGGCGAGGGCGGACTCATCGTCGTAGACGATCGCGGTGTGATACAGCCCGGCCTCGTGCGGGCTCGCGTGGCGGAGCGCGGGCGCGTGCTCGAGGATGACGACTGGCTCAGCACCACGACCGAGTGTGACGACCCCACCATCCGCGGACAGGACATCGAGCGCGGCACCGTCGCGGTAGTACGCCGTCATGGCGTCGAGGTCGGCGACACGGAGGGTGACCGCCGTCATCCTCGCGTCCGGGGTCAGTCCTTCGCTCATGGCACGTCCAACGCTCGCTTGCTCCGCGGGATTCCGAATGCCCTGCCCGGAAGCATCACGACCGTCGCCTAGTGCGTCAGTCGGTCGATGAGCTCGGCGTACCGCGCGGCGGTCGCCTGGACGAGCTCGGCGGGGAGCACGGGCGGCTCGCCCTGCTGGTCCCACGTACTCGCGAGCCAGTTCCGGACGCCCTGCTTGTCCCACGAGACGCCGCGCCGCCCAGCGTCGTATGCGGACTTGTCCCAGTAGCGGCTCGAGTCGCTCGTGAGGACCTCATCGGCGAGCACGATCGGCTCGGTCTCGCTCGCGCCGAACTCGAACTTGGTGTCGGCGAGGATGACGCCGCGCGCCTCGGCGATCTCGGACGCGCGAGCGAAGATGCGGAGGCTCCAGTCGCGGAGCGCTGCGGCGGTCTCGGCGCCGACGATCTCGACGGTCCGCTCGTAGCTGATGTTCTCGTCGTGCTCGCCGAGCGGCGCCTTCCACGCGGGGGTGAAGATCGGCTCGGGGAGCTTGTCGCCGTCGGACAGGCCCGCGGGGAGCGGAATGCCGCAGATCGCGCCCGTCTCGCGGTACTCCTTCCAGCCGGAGCCTGTCACGTAGCCGCGCACGACGCATTCGATGGGGTGCATCTCGAGCGTCCGGGCGAGCATCGCGCGACCGGCGACCTCCTCGGGGATCGCCGACTCGTCATCCGCGAGGTGATTCGGGATGTCGGGGAACTGCGCGAACCACCACCGCGACAGCCGCGTGAGGTACTCGCCCTTGCCGGGGATCGGCGGCTCGAGCACGCGGTCGAACGCGCTCACTCGGTCGCTCGCGACCATGAGCACGAGTCCGGGCAGGTCCTCGCGCGTGTAGAGATCGCGGACCTTGCCGCTGTACGTGTGGGTCCAGTCGCTCAGGGGCACCAGACCATTGTCCCCCGCCGCTCGCGGGATCGAATGCCCCTCCAGCCGCGGATCCCGCAGCGCCGGTCCCAGACTGCGTCGCTAGTTCGCGACTGCCGCCGCGATGTCTCGGCGGTAGTGCGCACCTTCGAGACCGATGCGGCTGAGCGCTTCGTACGCGAGCTTGCGGGCCGTGGCGAAGTCGCTCGCGGTCGCGACGACATTCAGCACTCGACCACCGGTCGCGACGAGGCCGCCGTCGGCGGACACCGCGGTCGCGGCGTGCGCGACGGTCACGCCCTCGAGGTCGCCGAGCGAGTCGAGACCCACGATCGCGCGGCCCGTGACGGGCGACTCGGGGTAGCCCTCGCTCGCGAGGACCACGGTGATCGCGACATCGCTGCCGAACACCGGCTCCGCCGCCTGCGCGAGGCTGCGCGTCGCGGCCGCGTACAGGAGCGTCGAGAGCGGGGAGCGGAGCCGTGCGAGGACCGCCTGCGTCTCGGGGTCGCCGAACCGCGCGTTGAACTCGATGACCTTCACGCCCTTCGACGTGAGGATGAGGCCGCAGTAGAGGAGGCCGATGAACGGGGTGCCCTCGGCGGCGAGGACGCGGATGGTGGGGAGGGCGACGCGGTCCGTGACCTCCTCGACAAATCCCTCTGGCAGCCAGGGGAGCGGCGTGTACGCGCCCATGCCGCCCGTGTTCGGTCCGGCATCGCCGTCGTAGGCGCGCTTGAAGTCCTGGGCCGGGCTGAGCGGGACGACGTGCTCGCCATCGCTCAGGAAGAAGAGCGAGACCTCCTCGCCGTCGAGGTACTCCTCGACGAGGACGCCGCCGTGCTGGAGCCAGTAGCGCGCGTGCTCGAGGGCAGCTTCGCGATCCTCGGTGACGAGGACGCCCTTGCCTGCCGCGAGCCCGTCGGCCTTGACCACATAGGGCGAGCCGATGCGATCGAGTGCGGCCTCCGCCTCCTCGGACGTCGAGACCTGGATGGCGTCGCCGGTCGGGACCTCGGCGGACTGCATGACGCGCTTCGCGAAGGCCTTGCTGCCTTCGATCGCAGCGGCCGCGCGGCCCGGACCGAACACGGGGACGCCCGCACGGCGGAGCGCGTCGGCGACACCCGCGACGAGGGGAGCCTCCGGGCCGATGACGACGAGGTCCACGGCCGCGTCGACAGCGTACCGCGTGACGACCTCGGGGTTCGTCGTGTCGAACGCGACGGTCTCCACACCGGTCTCTGCCGCGATGCCGGCGTTGCCTGGCGCGGCGATGATTTCGTGACCGGCGCCCTCGCGGACGAGCGACTGGACGATCGCATGCTCCCGAGCGCCGGAGCCTAGGACGAGAATCCGCACGGGGAGAGAGCCTACCGGCGGTCGGGCAGGAGTTCGACGGCGGGGGTGTCACGCGCGAGGATGGGACGGTGCCCCCAAAGCGCATCCCTGACGACATCGGCACCGCGGCCGTACGCGCGCTCGCGGCCGGGGACACGGCGCGCGACACGATCGCGACAGCCGTCCGCTGGACGCTCCAGCGCCTCGCGGAGGCGGCACCCGGCAACTCGGTCGAGGTGCGCGTACCGCCGTATGGCGCGGTCCAGGCCGTCGAGGGCCCGCGGCACACTCGCGGCACCCCGCCGAATGTCGTCGAGACCGATCCGACCACGTGGATCGCCCTCGCCACCGGCGGACTGGCGTGGGCAGATGCGATGGCGAGCGGTCGCGTGTCCGCATCGGGCGCGCGGGCCGACCTGGAGGCATTCCTCCCCATCGACCTCGCGTGATCGCGGACCCGTGACGTCCGAGCGCTCGGAACCGGAATGCCCCCGCCGCTCCCTCACGCCCGATCAGGTGAATCCGCAGTCGCGGTCGGCGACAATGGTCGGGTGACCGAACCTCAGCACATCGAGACGCACGACGTGGAGCAGGCGACGATCCGTCGGGCCCCGCGCCTCGGACGATTCATCGGTCTCGGCGCGCTCCTCGGCTTCGTCGTGACGCTCATCGTGACGATGCAGTTCCCGGCCGACCCGGATGTCGGGATGACCGCGACAGTCGCCTACTTCGCGCTGTACGGCGTGAGCGCCGGTGTAGTCCTCGGCGCGGTCGTGGGCCTCATCGCGGACCGCGTGAGCCGTCGGCGCTCGCAGCCCGTGACGGTCGAGCACGCCGTCGTCGAGGAGGAGCCTCGCGCGGAGGGCGATCAGCTCAGCTGAGCTGGTTCGCCTCGACCCAGGCGAGGTACTCGGGCGTCACCGAGCCCGTGACGTACTCGCCCGTGAAGCAGCTCATCTCGAGCGCCGTCACGTCGGAGCCCTCGATGATGGCGGCTTCCATGTCCGCGATCTCCTGGTAGATCAGGTAATCGGCACCGAGCTCGGTCGCGATCTCCGGGATCTTCCGTCCCGCGGCCACGAGCTCCTCGCGCGAGGGCATGTTGATGCCGTACACGTGCGGGAATCGCACGGGCGGAGCCGCCGAGGTGAAGGTCACGGTGTTCGCTCCGGCCGCGCGCGCCATGTCGACGATCTCGCGCGAGGTCGTGCCGCGGACGATCGAGTCGTCGACGATGAGGACGTTCTTGCCCTTGAACTCGGAGCTCATCGCGTTGAGCTTCTGCTTGACCGACTTCTTGCGCTGCTCCTGGCCTGGCATGATGAACGTCCGGCCGACGTAGCGGTTCTTGTAGAAGCCCTCGCGATACTCGACGCCGAGGTTGCGCGCGACCTGCAGCGCAGCGGGACGAGACGAGTCGGGGATCGGCATGACGACGTCGATCGCGCCGCTCGGCGTGTACTTCGCGATGGTGTCGGCGAGGCGGTCGCCGAGACGCAGGCGCGCGTCGTACACGGAGATGCCATTCATGACCGAGTCGGGGCGAGCGAGATACACGTACTCGAAGGAGCACGGCACGAGCCGCGGGTCCTTGGCGCACTGGCGCGAGTACATCTCGCCGGAGCGAGTGATGAAGATCGCCTCACCAGGCGCGACATCGCGCACGATCTCGTAGTCGCCGTTCTCGAGGACGAGCGATTCGCTCGCGACGATCCACTCGGTGCCGACGATGCCGGTCGTGCGCTTGCCGAGGATGAGGGGTCGAATGCCGTACGGGTCGCGGAATGCGAGGAGGCCTTCGCCGCCGATCAGGGCGATGCACGCGTAGGAGCCCTCGACCCGCTCGTGCAGGACCTCGATCGCGTCGAAGACCTGGTCGGGGTCGAGGCTCGACCCGCGGACCTGCGCCTGGAGCTCATTGGCCAGGACGTTCACGAGGAGCTCGGTGTCGGAGCTCGTGTTGAGGTGGCGACGATCGGTCGTGAAGAGCTCATGGCCGAGCTCTCTGACGTTCGTGAGGTTGCCGTTGTGGACGAGGACGATGCCGTACGGCGCGTTCACGTAGAACGGCTGCGACTCCTCTTCCTTCCTGGCATCGCCCCGCGTCGTGTAGCGGACGTGGCCGAGGCCCATGGTGCCGAGGAGCGAGCGCATGTCGCGCGTCCGGTAGGCCTCGCGGACCTGCCCACGCGCCTTGTGCATGTGGAAGATCGAGCCGTCGGCGGTCGCGATGCCGGTCGAATCCTGGCCGCGGTGCTGCAGGAGACCGAGCGCGTCGTAGATCTGCTGATTGACATTGCTCGAAGAGACGATGCCGACGATGCCGCACATGCGGGAGGCGCTCCCAAGGGTCCGAAGGACGGTACAAGCAATCCTCCCATACGCTTTCCGTGTGACTGGTGACACGAGTGCGACCTATCGGGAGGCCGGGGTCGACACCGCGGCCGGCGACCTGGCAGTCGAGCTCATGAAGTCAGCGGTTCAGCGCACGCACGGCGCTGAGGTGCTCGGCGGTGTCGGCGGTTTCGCGGGTCTGTGGGACGCCTCGGCGCTCACGCAGTACCGTCGTCCGCTGCTCGCCACCTCGACCGATGGCGTCGGCACGAAGGTCGCCATCGCGCAGGCGCTCGACCGTCACGACACCATCGGACAGGATCTCGTCGGCATGGTCGTCGACGACATCGTGGTCGTGGGGGCGAAGCCGCTCTTCATGACCGACTACATCGCGTGCGGCAAGGTCGTGCCCGAGCGCATCGCCGACATCGTGCGCGGCATCGCCGAGGCCTGCTCCGCGACGGGCACCTCGCTCGTCGGTGGCGAGACGGCGGAGCACCCCGGTCTCCTCGGTCCCGATGACTATGACGTCGCGGGAGCGGCCGTCGGCGTCGTCGAGGCGGACAGCGTCCTCGGACCCGAGCGTGTGGCGGACGGCGACGTCGTCATCGCGCTCGAGAGCTCCGGTCTGCACTCCAACGGCTACTCGCTCGTGCGTCACATCCTCGCGAAGTCCGGCATCGGCTTCACCGACACCTCGGCGGACTTCGGGGGCGTCGTCGGCGACGTCCTCCTCGAGCCGACGCGCCTCTACACGGGACCGCTCGTCCGGATCCTCGCCGACCCTGTCGTCGGTCCCGCCGTCCACGCGCTCTCGCACGTGACGGGCGGCGGCATCGCGGCGAACCTCGCGCGCGTCCTCCCGCAGGGTTCGTGGGTCGAGGTGGAGCGGTCGACCTGGTCGCCTGCCCCCGTCTTCCGCGTCCTGTCCTCGATCGCGGGGACGAGCCTCGAGTCGGCGGAAGGCACCTGGAATCTCGGCATCGGGTTCTTCGCGCTCGTGGCGCGAGAGGCGGCCGAGGCATTCATCGCTGCAGTCCGGGCCGAGGGCATCGCCGCGTGGACGGCAGGCACCGTCTCGATGGGCGACCGACCTGACGCCGACGGCTGGGAGCAGGGCGCGAAGGGCGTCGACGGCGGTGCCGTGAGGCTCACGGGCAGCTACGCCGACTGAGCTGAGGGTGCCGCAAGGCCCGTCGATCGTCGACGAGGGCGTGCGGGTGCCGCCCGAGAGGGAGGATCAGGCGAAGCGGACGTCGTCCTGCTGCTCGTCCTCTTCGTCCTCGACGTCGTCGAAGTCCGCGTACTTCGCGGCGAGCTCGTCGTACTCGGAGGATGCGCCACCCAACTCGCGCTCGAGCGCGTTGTAGTCGGTGGCCGGGCTGAAGTACTTCAACTCCCGGGCGACCTTAGTGTGCTTCGCCTTCTGACGACCGCGGCCCATGTGGCCCCTTCACGACTTGAGGTTCACGCTCTCGACGGCGACCTGAGCACCGTCCCGGAGCGTATGAAGATCGGCCTCGAGTCTATCACGACGGGCACTTTTCGCCGTCCGGAGGCCTGTAGGTGGGGCGGGTATCGTGCTGACCGTGTCCGAGCCCGACGCCCGCACCCCAGTGGTCGTGATCGGGGCGGGTCAGGCAGGGCTCTCCGTCGCCTATTACCTGCGCAGACTCGGCCTCGACCCGGGCAATGACTTCGTCGTCCTGGACCGCGGTCCAGGGCCTGGTGGGGCATGGCAGCACCGCTGGGAAGCCCTCCGCATCGGCACCGCGCACCGCATCGCGGACCTCCCCGGCATGGCCGAGCTCGGCGTGAGCTTCGACACCGCCGACCGGAAGTCGCCGGCGCGCGACATCGTCGCCGAGTACTATGCGCGGTACGAGCACCACTACGGGCTGCGGGTGGTGCGGCCAGCGGATGTGCGCCGCGTGGAGAACATCGGCGCCGACCTCGTGACGAGCTTCGTGGATGGCGATGGCGACGAGGTCACGGTCGCGTCCGAGGTCGTGGTGAATGCCTCCGGCACCTGGGGCGCGCCATTCATCCCGTGGTATCCGGGGCGCGACCGCTTCCTCGGGCGGCAGCTCCACACCGCCGACTTCCGCTCGGCTGAGGAGTTCGCCGGACAGCGTGTGGTGGTCGTGGGTGGCGGGACCTCGGCGATGGGTTTCATGCTCGAGCTCGAGGCCCATGCTGCCGACCTGGTCTGGGTCTCGCGTCGGCCGATCGAATGGGTCGACGAGACCGCGGACGCCAACCTCGAGGGGCGGCTCGAAGCGGTCGCCCAGCAGGACGAGGCGGCGAGAGCGGGACGCGCGCTCCCGAGCATCGTGAGCGGCACCGGCATTCCCCGCTCGCGCCGGGTCCAGCAGGGGATCGATCGCGGGCTGCTCGTCGGCCACCCGATGTTCACGTCGATCGAGCCCGATGGCGTGCGATGGGCGCCGGGCGTGCGGGACGACGGCGTCGAGTTCTTCGCGGCGGACGCGATCCTCTGGGCGACGGGATTCCGCCCGGAGCTCCGGCACCTCGCGCCGCTGAAGCTCCGCGAGCAGGCGGGCGGGATCGTCGTCGCGCAGGGGACCTCGTGGCGCGACCCGCGGATCTTCTTCGCGGGCTACGGGCCGCAGGCGTCGACGATCGGTGCGAACCGCTCGGGACGTTTCGTCGCACGACAGGTCGTCGCCTCGCTCAGCCGGATGCGCGCGGGTCGCGAGCGAGCCTGAGCCGCCCGCATTGCATCGCGGTGACCGCCGGGAACCCGGAGAAAACGTGGGCTGACCAGGGATTCCCGCCCCCCGGATTGGGGGGGCACCCGGGATTCACCGCGTGAGTACCATTGGCCGCGCTACGGCCTGAAGGCCTTCAGGTGGCGCTCCCGGCTGACCCCCAAGCATGCTCCGGGAGCAGGATCTCTGAGTGATCAGGGCACGAGCTATTCGAGTTGCCCCGGACAGTCGCGCGTTGCCCCCATACCGCGGTCGCCTGTCCGGGGCATTCTCATGCCAACGGCATGCGGTTTGCACCTGCGCATACGTGTGCAGGCACCCGCAGGGGTGCAAACCGCAGGCGGATCGGGGGTGAGGGGCGCGAGCGGCGTGCTCAGATGATCGCGAGCGTGACGGCCGCCCCGAGCCCAGCTGCGCCGATTCCGAGCAGGAGGTTCGCGGCGATGTTGCCGAGCGCGACCCATGCCCGCCCCTCGATCGCGAGGCGGATCGTGTCGACGCTGAACGTGCTGAATGTCGTCAGTCCGCCACAGAATCCGGTGAGCACGATGAGCGAGATCTCCGGACCGAGCAGGGGAGCGAGCGCGATCGCGATGCCCGCGAGGAAGCTGCCGATCGCATTGACCGACAGGATCGCGATCGGAAACACCCCGCGGGTCGGGATCAGCGCGGCCCCGTGGCGGATGAGCGCGCCGACCATGCCGGCGCCGAGCACCGCCACGACGAGGAGCACCGGATTCATGCGTCCTCCCTGTCATCGATGATGACTGGCCGTCGCCACCGGCGCCGGACGACGAGCCGCCCGACGAAGATGCCCATGAGTGCAGCGAAGAGTCCGATGAACATGCTCCCCGCGATCATCCACGCGGCGAGCGCGGGGTCGCCCGGCTGGACGGAGTCGAGCATGCCAGTGGCGAGCGGCCCCCCGGTCGAGATGGCGATCGCCGAGACCGCGAGCGCGGAGAAGGTCGTGAAGGATCCGAGGAGTCCGGCGCCGAGGCCCGCACGAAGCCATTCGGGGACGCGCCCCCAGACGGCTGCCGTGAGGAGCCCGAGGACGAACGCGCCGATGGTGTTCGCGATCATCGTCGACCACGGGAGCTGATCCGGCGAGTGCGGGAGCAGCACGTCGATACCGAGCCTGAGCCCGGTGCCGAGGATCCCACCGACGGCGACTGCGACCCAGGTCGCTGCGGTGCCGGCTCGACTCACGGGTTCACCCTAGATGGGGCGCATCCACATCGAGCAGAAGACCGCGCATGCGCGCGCCGCGCAGGAATACGCTGTCGCCATGGAGGGTCAGATGGCTCGGCGTCGCAAGTGGTGGGTGTGGCTCATCGTCGCGATCGTGGTCGCGGTGCTCGCACTCGCCGCGATCGTGGCGCTTCCGATCCTGCTGCACCAGAGCGCGGGGCAGTCCGGGCAGGAGGATCCGGGCGACAGCTGGCCGACGACGGTCACCGCGATGGGCGACGATGGGCGTGAGCGAACGTTGAGCGTCGCGACCCCGGACGGAGGCGCCGTCGACACCTCCGCGGTCGAGGTCGGGGAGCGCGTCGTCGTGACCGGCACGGGCTACGACCCCGGTCGCGGCATCTACGTCGCCGTGTGCGTCGTGCCAGAGGACGCGAGCGTCAAGCCGGGGCCATGCATCGGCGGCTCGCCGCAGGAGTCGCAGGACCCCGAGGCCAATCAGGGCGCGGTCCAGTTCGGCGAGAGCAACTGGATCAACGACGACTGGGCATGGCGACTCTTCGGCGCTCGGTCGTTCGACGCGCCCGGGGACTTCACGGCCTACCTCGTCATGGGTGAGCCGGGCGGCGAGGGATTCGACTGCCGGGTGGACCGCTGCGGGATCTTCACCCGCAACGACCACACGGCATCCGCCGACCGCGTGCAGGACGTCTATATCCCCATCCGCTACGCCGGGTAGCGCCGGGGCATCGACGCGGGCGGGGCATTCAGCGCCCGTCGAGCGCTGCCCGCACCTCGGTCTCGACCCGCTTGAGACCTGCCTTGAGCGTCTCGACGGCATCGGTGGGGAGGGCGCCGCCCTTGCCGGCCCGCCGCCAGAGGAGCGTCCGCATGTCGGCGCGGAATGTCGACAGCGCGGCCTCAGCGTCGTCGAGCGCGCGCTGCCTCCCGGTCGTCGGAGCGACGGGGATCGTCGTGGAGGTCATCGACGTCCGGGCGCTCCCGCGACGCTGATCGTGCTTGGCTGCGGCGAGGTCGGCGCGGAGCGATCGCATCGCCTGGTCGACCGAGGTGCGGACCTCGTCGGCGAGGCGGCGGACGGAATCCGCGACGCCGCTCTCGATGCCCTCGAGCTCCTCGGCGCGCGACTCGAGCTCGGCCCGCCCGGCCGGTGTGATCTCGTAGACGGACTTGCGGCCGTCGGGATCTCCGCGGGTGACGAGGCCTTCCTCCTGGAGCTTGGCGAGGCGCGGGTAGATCGTGCCCGCGCTCGGCGTGTACGTGCCGCCGAAGCGCGACTCGAGCTCGCTGATGATCTCGTAGCCGTGCATGGGCCGCTCGGCGAGGAGGTGCAGCAGATAGAGACGGAGCTGTCCGTGGGCGAAGACTGGAGGGTTCACTCGGGGTCTCCCGTCGTGGCGCCCGCCGTCGAGTCGGCGGTCGCGTGCACGACGGACACCTTGCCGCTCGCGGTGTTGATCTGCACCTCAGTCCACTCTCCCGCGAGCTCGCCGTATTTCGCGCTCATCTGACCGCGCGAGCCCGTGAAGTCGTTGTCGTCGAGTCGGATGACCCCGCGGCCGGACGTGACCCGGTAGCGCGCGGCCCGACCTTCGGGGAGGCGGATGAGCACATCACCGCTCACTGTGTTGACGTCGACGCCTTCGCTGCGCCCGGAGACATCGGCGAAGACATCGCCGCTGACGGTGTTGAGGCTGAGGACAGGGATCTGGCCTGCGGCGGTCGCGTCGCCGCTGACGGTCTTGACGCTCACATTGCCGCGGTGGTCGCGGATCGCGACCTCGCCCGACACCGAGTTGACCGTGAGGTTCGCCTCCATGGCGTCGAGGACGACGTCCCCGCTCACCGTATTGACGGCGGCCGGGCCGCGTGTGCCGGAGACGAGCGCGGTCGCGCTCACGACGCTGAGCTTCAGGTCGATTCCGCGCGGGACCCGGATGCTCACGTCGGCGCGGGCCCTGCCGGTCGCCTTGGTCACTGCTTCCCAGAAGTTGTCCCAGCGCAGCTGCGGGTGGTCGACCGTGAGCGTGCCGCCCTCGATCGAGACGAGGAGCTCGCGGCCCGAGACCTCGTTGATCTCCACGAGCGCTCCGGGCTCGTCGTGAGCCACGATGTCCACTCGTCCAGAGATGAGCGCGACCTTGAGGGTGTCGATCGAGCCGAGCTCGATGGTGCGACGGTCGGTGACGAGCCAGCGTTCCATGATTCTCCAATCGCGTTATATCGCGTCTTGCGCCAGACACGATATAACGCGATTCCGAATGTCGCAATACCCACAGAGCCGGCGGCGCCTGACCCAGCGCCGCCGGCAGCATTCAGGCTGCGACCGCCTCCGTCGACGGGCGGCGACGCGGTGGACGTGGAGCGAACCAGCGCATCGTCACGTGCACCATGGGTCCGATCGCCAGTGCGAAGACGAGTGTGCCGATCCCCACATTCCCGCCGAGGAGCCACCCGATCGTCACGACGATCACCTCGATGCCCGTGCGGATGATCCAGATGGGCCAGCCAGTGCGAGCGCGGAGTCCCGTCATAAGCCCATCGCGCGGGCCGGGGCCAAAATTCGCACCGATGTAGGCCCCGGTCGCGATCGCGAGCAGCGAGATGCCGGCGACGAAGAGCGCGATGCGGAGGACGAGATCCGTCTGCACGGGCATGAGCCACAGCACGACCTGGGCACTCGCGCCGACGAAGATGATGTTCAAGATCGTGCCGATCCCCGGCTTCTGCCTGAGCGGGATCCAGAGCATGAGCACGACGGCGCCGACGATGATCGTCATGATGCCGAAGTCGACGCCCGTCGTCTGCGAGAGACCCTGCGAGAGGACGTCCCAGGGGGAGATCCCGATCTCCGCTCGCACCATGAGCGCGATGGCCACCCCGTATGCGACGAGACCGATCATGAGCTGGGTGAAGCGGAGAGCGAGCGACACATTGCAATCCAAATCCCGAATTGGCCTGGTGCATAGAAGCCAATCCGCGTAGCGTGGCCCCATGATCTCCCTCTCGGCACGATCATTGGCCGCGAAGATGCAGGACTGGCGGGCGGCCGGTCCCGCGTACCGCGCGCTGGCGGACCGCATCCGGCTCCTCGTCATCGATGGGCGGATCGCGCCCGGGACGCGACTCCCCGCCGAGCGCGAGCTCGCCGCCGAGCTCGGCGTGAGTCGCACGACGATCGCCGCGGCCTACGCCGCCCTGCGCGACGACGAGATCATCGAGAGCGTGCGCGGCTCCGGCAGCATCGCGCGACTCCCGAGGCGACCCATCCTCCTGCCGGAGACCGAGGCGCAGCCGCTCGACCTCTCCAAGGCCGCGATGCCGGCGATCCCTCAGCTCGCCTCGGCCTATCTCGCGGCGGCGGAGCGCGTCCCGACCGTGCTCGGCGACTCCGGCTTCGACCCCGTCGGGATCCCCGAGCTGCGTCTCGCTATCGCCGAGCGCTACACGACACGCGGCCTGCCGACGACGCCCGATCAGATCCTCGTCACGATCGGCGCACAGCACGCGATCTCGCTCCTGAGCCGCACGCTCCTTCGCCGCGGCGACCGAGTCCTCATGGAGAATCCGACGTACCCGCACGCGATCGACGCGGTCGCCGCCGCCGGAGCACGCACCGTCGCAGTCCCGGTCGACAGCGACGAGGGCTGGGACCTCGGCATCCTCGAGCAGGCGATCACGCGCGGCAGCCCGACCATGGCATATCTCATGCCGCACAATCACAATCCGACCGGTCTCACGATGGGGGACGACGATCTCGCCGAGACGCTCGCGCTCGCCGCGGCGAACGGCGTGACGGTGGTCGTCGACGAGACCATGGCCGAGCTCACCCTCGACGGGCCCAATCACCTGCCCGCCGCCGCATTCGGTCCGGCCGTGCTCGTCGGCTCGGTCGGCAAGACCGTCTGGGGTGGCGTCCGCATCGGCTGGGTCCGCGCGGAGTCGAGCCTCGTGCGATCCCTCGTCCGCGCGCGACTCGCCGGCGACCTGGGGACGCCGATCCTCGAGCAGCTCGTCGTCAGTGGACTCATGCCGCGCATGGACGAGATCCTCGATGAGCGCATCGCCTGGCTCCGCGCCGGTCGGGCGCACCTCGCAGCCGAGCTGGATCGACGATTCCCCGAGTGGCACGCGCCGCTCGCTCGCGGAGGGCTCACGACCTGGATCAACCTGGGCTCGCCTCGCAGCTCGCAGCTCGTCATGGCAGCGCGCGCCCGCGGGCTTGTCGTGACGGCGGGTCCCAGGTTTGCCGTCGACGGGGCATTCGAGCGGTTCCTGCGACTCCCGTTCTCCTACACCGCCGAGGACACGGACCGTGCTCTCGACGTATTGGAGCTCGCCTGGCACGGGGTCGCCGAGGGCCGCGTCGCGGTGCAGGAGGACGAGCTCACGGCGGTCGTGTAGAACCCGGCATGGGGAACTCCCCTGGGCAGGACGAGGGGCATGTGAGCGTCGGCCCGCCCTGCGCCCCAAACTGCCCAGGCCGCTCTCCCAGAACCTTCAACTAAAATTGAGGGTTAGCCCCGTTCGGGGTGAGAAGGGCGTGGCGGCGGCCGCGCAGGGTCCGGAATCGCGGGCCTCAGCATCGAGAGGAATCACGTGCACAGGCTCGCGGTCTTCAGTCTTCGGAACCGCGCGCTCATCGCGCTCGTGACCATCGTCATCGCCGTCTTCGGCGGCGTCTCGCTGACGCAGCTCAAGCAGGAGCTCGTCCCGTCGATCTCCTATCCCGGCCTCTTCATCGTGACGACCTACCCGGGTGCATCGCCTGCGGTCGTGGAACACGACGTCTCGACGCCCATCGAGCAGGCCATCCAGACGGTCCCCGGACTCGAGTCGACCTCGGCGACGTCGAGCGCGAACTTCTCCAACATCACCGCGTCCTTCGCCTACTCGACCGACCTGGCGACCGCTGAGCAGAAGATCACGACGGCGATCAACCGCATCAAGTCCTCGCTGCCGGACGGCGTGGACCCGCAGGTCCTCCAGTTCAACCTCTCCGACCTGCCGATCGTGCAGCTGGCCGTGACGAGCGATCTCGACGCCACCGAGCTCTCCGACCGTCTCGACCGCATCGCCGTCCCCGAGCTCAGCCGACTCGACGGCGTGGCGAGCGTCGGGCTCCAGGGAGCCGCCGTCGACCGCGTCGAGATCGTGCCGAATGCCGAGGACCTCGCCGCGTGGGGTCTCACGACGCAGTCGATCACGCAGACGCTCGATGCCAACGGCGTCCTGCTCCCGGCCGGTGAGATCACCGAGGACGGCAAGACGCTCTCGGTGCAGGCGGGCACGCGACTGACCTCGACCGATCAGATCGCCGACCTGCCGATCCTCGGCGCGCGACCCGTCGACCCGAGCCGCACCGGTCAGATCGTCACGATCGGCGATGTCGCCGAGGTCTCCGTCCAGCCTGAGGCGCCGAAGGGCTTCTCCCGCGTCAACGGCTCCGACGCACTGACGCTGTGGGTCACGAAGACCGCGGCGGGCAACACCGTGGCGGTCTCGGGCGAGGTCCTCGCGGCGCTCCCCGACCTCGCCGAGTCGATCGGCGGCGGCACAGAGTTCGTCGTCGTCTTCGATCAGGCGCCGTTCATCACGCAGTCGATCGAATCCCTCGCGCAGGAGGGCCTGCTCGGCCTCGTCTTCGCCGTCATCGTCATCCTCGTCTTCCTGCTCTCGCTCAGGTCGACCCTCGTGACCGCGGTCTCCATCCCGACCTCGGTGCTCGTGACATTCATCGGCATCTGGGTCTCCGGCTACACGCTCAACGTCATCACGCTCGCTGGCCTCACGATCGCGATCGGCCGAGTCGTCGACGACTCGATCGTCGTCATCGAGAACATCAAGCGGCACCTCGAGTCGGGCACCGAGAAGCGCCAGGCGATCCTCACCGCGGTGCGCGAGGTCGCGGGCGCGATCACGGCCTCCACGGTCACGACGGTCGCGGTGTTCCTCCCCCTCGCATTCGTCGGGGACCAGATCGGCGAGCTCTTCCGGCCGTTCGCCATGACGGTCGCGATCGCGCTCTTCGCCTCGCTCATCGTCTCGCTCACGATCGTCCCCGTGCTCGCGTACTGGTTCCTCGGGCGCCGCAAGCAGCGTGATCAGGATGCCGCCGCGACCCCGACGGCTGGGGAGCAGACCGACTCCGTCGCGATCGTCGACGAGCACTCCGGTCGCCTCGCGAAGGCCTACTCGCCGATCATCCGCTGGACGCTCAAGCACCCCGTCGTCGTCGTCCTCGTCGCACTCCTCGTGCTCGGCGGCTCGGCCGCGCTCGCGCCCCTGCTGAAGTTCAACTTCATCAGCGACTCCGGTCAGAACACCATGACGGTCACGCAGACCCTGCCGTCCGGCACGAGCCTCGCCGTCCAGGACGACGCGGCCAGAGAGGTCGAGCAGGTCCTCGCCGAGGTGCCAGGTGTCAAGACCGTGCAGACGTCGGTCGGCTCGGGCGGCAGCGTCCTCCGGTCTGCGCTCGGGAGCGGCGGCACGACGTTCTCCATCACCACCGACCCGTCCTACGACCAGGTCGCGCTGCAGGACGAGGTCCGGAATGCCGTCGCGAGCCTGAGCGGCGCCGGGGAGATCTCACTGTCCGCCTCCTCCGGATTCGGCAGCTCGACGCTCGATGTCACGGTGCGCGCCGCGACACAGGCTGATCTCGAGACCGCGACGCAGCTCGTCGTCGACGCGGTGAAGGGCCTCGACGTGACGAAGGCCGTCGAGGATAACGTCGCGACGACGACGCCGTACATCTCCGTCGAGGTCGATCTCGACGCAGCGGCCAAGGCGGGGCTCACCGAGCTCCAGGTCGGCGGGCTCGTCATGGCTGCGATGAACCCGAACGCGGTCGGCGACGTCCTGATCGACGAGCGGACACTGTCGATCTATCTCGTGGACACCGATGCGCCGACGACGGTGGCTGAGCTCCGCGACTTCGAGGTCCCGACGCGCACGGGTCTCAAGCCGCTTCACGACCTCGCGTCGATCAGCACGTCCCTCGCGCCCGCGACGATCACCACCGAGCAGGGCGTGCGAGTCGCGACCGTCTCGATCACTCCAGCGACCGACGACATCGCTGCGGCGAGCGCGCAGGTCACGACGGCGATCGATGAGCTCGAGCTGCCCTCAGGCACCTCTGCGGAGCTCGGCGGCGTCGCGACGCAGATGGCCGACGCGTTCGGCCAGCTGAGCATCGCACTGCTCGCGGCGATCCTCATCGTGTACGTCGTCATGGTCGCGACATTCCGCTCGCTGCGTCAGCCGCTCCTGCTCCTCGTCTCGGTCCCATTCGCGGCGACCGGAGCGATCGTGCTCCAGGTCGTGACGGGCGTGCCGCTCGGCGTCTCCTCGCTCATCGGCGTGCTCATGCTCGTCGGCATCGTCGTGACGAACGCGATCGTGCTCGTCGACCTCATCAACCAGTACCGAGCGCGCGGGTTGAAGATCCGGACGGCGGTCGAGCTCGGCACCGAGCGCAGGCTCCGCCCGATCCTCATGACGGCGGCGGCGACGATCTTCGCGCTCGTCCCGCTCGCCGTGGGCATCACCGGCCACGGCGGATTCATCTCGCAGCCGCTCGCGATCATCGTCATCGGCGGTCTCGTCTCCTCGACCGTCCTCACGCTCATCGTCCTGCCGTCGCTGTACTACCTCGTCGAGGGCCGCAAGGAGCGCAAGGCCGATCGCCGTGCCCGCCTCGCCGCCGTCGATGCTCACGCTGAGGAGCACGCCGAGCCGATCGTCGACGACGTGCTCAATGGCCACGTGCCCGCGGCGGTCCTGCCCGCCGCGGTGAGCGACGCGGATGCGCCCGTGACGACGGGCGCCGATGCGGCCGACGCAGCTCCAGTGGCGGCACCGGCCGTGGTGCTCCCGCCGCAGGCGCGCCAGGCCGATGCGCGAGCCGCGAAGAAGGCTGAGCGCGACGCGGTGAAGGCGGCGAAGAAGGCCGAGCGCGACGCGGCCGTGACCGCCGCACGCGATGCGAAGCTCGCTGCCAAGGACGCCAAGGAAGCGCAGAAGGCCGCCGCGAAGGCTGCCAAGGCGGAGAAGGTGAAGGCGTCCAAGGCCGAGAAGTCGAAGGGCGCCCACACGGCCGCGGCTGTCGAGCCCGACGCACCGCAGGGTGCGCAGAGCGAGGCGCCGAAGGTCGAGGAGACCGAGGCTTCCACGCCGACTGAGTCGAGCGCCGAGGTCACCGCGCCGACCGCCACGGCCGATCCCGCGGCTGCCGCAGACACGGAGTCGGCCCAGGAGAATGCCACGGAGGACGACGCGAAGGCGACCGGTGCACCCGCGGCGCCCGAGGCATTCCGTCCGCCGATGCTTCCGAAGCTCCCGCCGGTGTCGAACCTCCCCACGATGCCGCTGCCGTCCATCGGTCAGCTGCCGCCGAGGCCCACCCCGTTCACCCCGCCGGCGCCGCCGACGGTCCCGCCGGTCGACGAGCCGACCCGCCCGGCCGACCCTGCATCGGAGTCCGACGAGTCCTGAGGACTCTGACGGGCGCTGATCAGGGCCTACTTCAAGGTTGGCCGCGTAGGCTGTGTCAGTTTGCGCGACCCGTGCATGCATTACGACGCTGCACGAGAGACGAGCATGATGCCGAAGCAGTATGACCCGAGCGCTGGAAAGCGCCGCACGACCGGACACGGTGCACCTTCTGGTCGCGCCGGGGCCCCAAAGGCCGGTGCCCGCAGCAAGGGGCACCGGGGCTGGCGCCCATCTGACGCCGAAGCCGCGCCCGCCAAGCGCCGCTGGACGAGCGACGACCGCAAGGCTCGCGCGGTCGGCGCGAGTGGACGCACCTCGCGCGATGAGCGCGACGGTCGTCCCGACTGGACGCCGCCCGCCGGCAAGGGCGGAGCACGCCCCGACCGCTCGACCCGCTCCGAGCGCCCTTGGAGCGATCGTCCCGCGCGCAGCGAGCGCCCTGCCCGTGACGAACGGCCCCGCTGGGAGGATCGTCCCGCGCGTGACGACCGTCCGCAGCGTGATGACCGTCCTCGATGGGAGCACCGCGCCCCTCGGGCAGACCGTCCACGATGGGAGGACCGCCCCGCGCGCAGCGAGCGGCCCGACCGCGATCGTCCCGAGCGTCCTGCCCGGATCGACCGCCCCTCGCGCGCCGAGCGTCCCCGCTGGGACGACCGCCCGCGACGCACTGAGGGCCGTCCGCAGCGCGACCAGCGGTCTTGGGACCGCGACGATCGACCCGCCCGCAGCTACGACGATCGCCCCGCGCGACGCTACGACGACCGCGGCGACCGACCCCAGCGCACGGAGCGCTACGACCGTGGCCCCGAGCGCACCGAGCGCCCGGCATTCGTCGAGGACGTCGTCCTTCCGCGGCTTGAGGCGGAGGCCGTCGCGGCCGACGCCGGTGCTGGCCTGAGTTTCGCGGATCTCGGCATCGGCGACCGCCTCACCGAGCGCCTCGGCGACATGGGCGCGGTCGAGCCGTTCCCGATCCAGGCCGCCACGATCCCCGTCGTCCTCGAGGGCCGCGACGTCCTCGGTCGAGGCCGCACGGGATCCGGCAAGACCATCGCCTTCGGCGCTCCGCTCATCGAGCGCCTCGTGCGACTCCACCGCGAGGCGAACCCGGGCGGTGGCCGCGGCCGCAGCATGGGCCGTCTGCCTCGCGCCGTCATCCTCGCGCCGACCCGCGAGCTTGCGCAGCAGATCGACCGCACCGTTCAGCCGCTTGCGAAGACCGTAGGACTCTTCACGATCGCGATCGTCGGCGGCGTCCCGTACCAGCGGCAGCTCACAGGTCTTCGCCGAGGTGTCGACATCGTGATCGGCACGCCGGGCCGCATCGAGGATCTGGTCGAGAAGGGCGAGCTCGACCTCTCCGAGGTCAAGATCAGCGTCCTCGATGAGGCCGACCACATGTGCGACCTCGGCTTCCTCGACGCCGTCCAGCGCATCCTGCGTCTCACGCCGGAGGGCTCTCAGCGACTGCTCTTCTCGGCGACGCTCGACACCGCCGTGGAGGCGCTCGTCGCGGAGTTCCTCCATGACCCCTCGGTCCACGAGGTCGAAGGCGAGGATCAGGCCTCCTCGACGATCGAGCACCGCGTCCTTGTGTCGGATGCCCGGGAGAAGCGTCGCATCATCACGGAGCTCGTCGAGTCCGCTGACCGCGCGATCGTCTTCACGCGCACGCGCGCCTTCGCAGACGATGTCGCGCTCGTCCTCGAGGACGCGGGCATCGAGTCTGCGAGCCTTCACGGCGACCTCAACCAGGCGAAGCGCCAGCGCAGCCTCCAGCGTCTCGAGCGGGGAGCGATTCGTGCACTGGTCGCGACCGATGTCGCGGCTCGCGGCATCCACGTCGATGACATCGAGCTCGTGATCCAGGCCGATATGCCCGACGACCACAAGACCTACATGCACCGCGCGGGTCGCACGGGTCGTGCGGGGGCGCACGGCGTCGTCGTGACGATCGTCGCCCCGGGGCGCCGTCGCCGCATGGAGGAGCTCCTGGACAAGGCGGGCATCGTCGCCCAATGGCAGACCGCACCGCGTCGCGACCGCGGCGAATGAGCCGAGCGCGCGTCACACGAGTTCACAGCGTGGCACTCGGTGACGCGCGCGCTTAGGCTCGATCTGTCTCTCGACAGAAAGGCCGAATCATGGCGCGCATCTACGACGACATCACTCGCACCTTCGGTCACACGCCGCTCGTCCGACTGAATGCCCTCACGCAGGGTCTCGGCGCGACCGTGCTCGCGAAGCTCGAGTTCTACAACCCCTCGGCGAGCGTCAAGGACCGACTCGGCGTCGGCGTGGTCGATGCCGCGGAGGCCGCTGGCGCGCTCAAGCCGGGTGGCACGATCATCGAGGCGACCTCCGGCAACACGGGCATCGCCCTCGCGGCGATCGGCGCCGCCCGCGGCTACAAGGTCATCCTCACGATGCCCTCGTCGATGTCCGCCGAGCGCAAGGCGCTCCTCAAGGCCTACGGCGCGACGCTCGTCGAGACCGACCCCGCGCTCGGCATGAAGGGTGCGGTCCAGCGCGCCGAGGAGCTCCTCGCGGAGACGCCCGGCGCGATCCTCGCCAAGCAGTTCGCGAACGAGGCGAACCCGGCGATCCACTATGCGACGACGGGCCCCGAGGTCTGGGAGGACACCGACGGCGCGGTCGACATCTTCGTCGCAGGCGTCGGCACGGGTGGCACCGTCACGGGCACCGGCCGCTACCTCAAGGAGCGCAAGCCGGAGGTGCAGATCGTCGCCGTCGAGCCGAAGGAGTCGCCGATCCTCAACGGCGGCGCCCCCGGTCCTCACAAGATCCAGGGCATCGGCGCGAACTTCGTCCCCGAGGTCCTCGACCGCGAGATCTACGACGAGGTCATCGACGTCAACATCGACGAGGCCGTCGAGGTCGCCCGCCGCCTCGGCACCGAGGAGGGCATCCTCGGCGGCATCTCCTCGGGCGCGACCGTGAAGGCCGCGCTCGAGCTCGCCGCGCGCCCCGAGAATGCGGGCAAGACGATCGTCGTCATCGTCGCCAGCTACGGCGAGCGCTACCTCTCGACCGTGCTGTACGAGGGCATCGTCTGAGTCTGAGACTTCTGACACCCTCGGACCGGCGGGCGCCGCACGCGTAACGTGCGGCGAACGTAGTGCAGGCTTGAGGGGTGAGCGTTCGAGAGGACATCGCCGCGGCCAAGCGGCGTGACCCTGCAGCGAGGTCGGCATTCGAGATCTGGCTGCTGTACTCGGGCCTGCACGCCATCTGGGCGTACCGCTTCGCGCACTGGCTGTGGACGCACCGCATGCGCTTCCTCGGCCGTCTCGTCTCGCAGCTCGCGCGCTGGCTCACCGGCGTCGAGATCCACCCGGGTGCGACGATCGGCAGGCGCTTCTTCATCGACCATGGCATGGGTGTCGTGATCGGCGAGACCGCGGAGATCGGCGACGACGTGATGCTCTACCACGGCGTCACCCTCGGTGGGGTCTCGCTCGATCAGGTCAAGCGCCACCCGACGCTCGAGGACGGCGTCACCGTCGGCGCCGGGGCGAAGATCCTCGGCCCCGTCGTCATCGGCGCACGCTCCCAGGTGGGGTCGAATGCCGTGGTGGTCTCCTCAGCCCCGCCGGATTCCGTCCTCGTCGGGATCCCCGCCAAGCCGCGTCCGAAGAAGCAGAAGGCCGTCGACACCGCCGGCCTGTGGGTCATCTGACCACGGTCATTCCGCCGCGACGCGCTCCGGGTGGGTGTAGACGGTGAAGCCCGTCCCGCGGCTGAAGCCGACGAGTGTGAGGCCACAGCTGTCTGCGAGGTCGCGCGACAGCGTCGACGGCGCCCCGACCGCCGCGAGCATGGGGATGCCGGCGAGGCGCGCCTTCTGCACGAGTTCGAATGACGCGCGACCGGAGACCTGGAGGACGGTGCCTCGGAGCGGCAGCATGCCCTGACGCAGCGCCCAGCCGATGACCTTGTCGACGGCGTTGTGTCGTCCGACGTCCTCGCGCACGCACAGGAGATCGCCCGCCGCGGTGAAGAGTCCCGCCGCATGCACACCGCCCGTCTCGTCGAAGACGGTCTGCTCCGCACGGAGTCGATCTGGCAGTTCGACCAGCACGCTGCTGCGGACGCGAGCCTCGTCGCTCTCCAGTTCCCAGCGCGCGTCCTTCACGACTGCGTCGATCGACTCGGTGCCGCAGATCCCGCATGCCGACGTGGTCACCGAATGCCTCGCCGCAGCATCCGCCGGCGGCGTCGCCCCAGCCGCGAGCGCGGCATTCACCGTGTTGCCGTACATGGCGTTTGCGACGTGTCCGAGCGATGCGAGGTGGCCCGGCTCCGTGATGACGCCCTCGCCGACCAGGAATCCTGCGACGAGGTCGAGGTCATCGCCGGGGGTGCGCATGGTGATCGACCATGACTGACCGTCGATCCGGATCTCGAGCGGCTCCTCGACCGCGATGGCGTCATCGCGATCGGTCGTCCGGACGTCGCCCTCGACGATCCGGAACTGGGTCACGCGCTCTCGCTGAGTGTGTCCTGTGTTCACCACTTCGGACATAGGGGTTACCTCCCAATTCCGTATCATGGTGGCACACCGAGTTGGACGACGACGCCCCCGGGGGAAGGACTGCCGGATATGGCACGCAAGGCACCGTCGGCAGGCATCGACGAGGCGAAGGTACGCGTCGGGAAGCCGAAGACGCATGCGGTCGGCGTGCCCGCCGTGCTCAACGCGCTCGCCATCTCCCAGGCTCAGATGGGGATCCTGCGGAGCGCCGAGACCCTCCTCCGCGTCAACCAGAAGACGGGCTTCGACTGCCCCGGCTGCGCATGGCCCGAGGCGGACCACCGCCACCTCGCGGAGTTCTGCGAGAACGGCGCGAAGGCTGTCGCCGAGGAGGCGACGATCCGCAAGGTGGGGCCGGACTTCTTCGCGCAGCATTCGCTCGCGGACCTTGAGGGTCGGGACGAGTACTGGCTCGGACAGCAGGGTCGACTGACGCACCCGATGTTCAAGGACTCGGGGCAGACCCACTATTCGCCGATCGACTGGGACTCCGCGTACCAGCTCATCGCTGATGCGCTCGCGGCGATCGACGACCCCGACGAGGCGGTCTTCTACACGAGTGGCCGCACCTCGAACGAGGCGGCATTCCTCTACCAGCTCCTCGTCCGCGGCGTCGGGACGAACAACCTCCCCGACTGCTCCAATATGTGCCACGAGTCGTCCGGCTCCGCCCTCGGCGAGACCCTCGGCATCGGCAAGGGCACGGTGACGATCGAGGACATCTACGAGGCGGACCTCATCGTCGTCGCGGGTCAGAACCCGGGGACGAATCACCCGCGTATGCTCTCGGCGCTCGAGAAGGCCAAGGCGCACGGCGCCACGGTCGTCGCGGTGAACCCACTCCCCGAGGCGGGCCTCATCCGCTTCGAGAACCCGCAGACGATCAAGGGCATGCTGCTCGGCGGCACCCTCATGGCCGACCAGTTCATGCAGATCCGGCTCGGCGGCGACCAGGCGCTCTTCCAGGCGATCGGCAAGCTCCTCCTCGAGGCCGAGGACCGCGACGGCGGCGTCCTGGATCGCGAATTCATCGAGGCGAGCACCGACGGCTTCCAGGACTACGCGGCCGGCGTGCGCGCGCTTGGCTGGGACACGATCCTCGAGGCGACGGGCCTCGAGCGCAGCGAGATCGAGGAGCTCGCCGCGAAGTTCCTCGCCTCGAAGAAGACGATCGTCTGCTGGGCCATGGGGCTCACGCAGCACAAGCATTCCGTGCCCACGCTTCGCGACGTCGTGAGCGTCCTGCTCCTCCAGGGCAACGTCGGCAAGCCCGGCGCCGGAGTGTGCCCGGTCCGTGGCCACTCCAATGTCCAAGGCGACCGCACGATGGGCATCTACGAGAAGCCGTCCGAGGGCTTCCTCGCGGCGCTCGACCACGAGTTCGACTTCACGGCGCCGCGTGAGCACGGCTATGACGTCGTCGAGGCGATCCGCGCCATGCGCGCCGGCAAGGTCCGCTTCTTCATGGCGATGGGCGGCAACTTCGTGAGCGCGACGCCCGACACGAATGTCGTCGAGGCGGCGATGCGCGAGGTCAGCCTGACCGTCCAGGTCTCGACGAAGCTCAACCGATCGCATGTCGTCACGGGCGATCGCGCGCTCATCCTCCCCGTCCTCGGCCGCACCGACCGCGACCGCCGCGGCGGCGCCGACGGCAAGGCGATCCAGCGCGTCACGGTCGAGGACTCGATGGGTGCCGTCCACGCCTCGCGCGGCCGCCTCGTCCCGCCCTCGGAGAATCTCCCGAGCGAGGTCGAGGTCGTCGCGCGCATCGCGGAGCTCCTCTTCCCCGGCCGGGAGAATGCCCCCCGCGCCGACTGGCAGGCGCTCCGCTCCGACTACTCGCGCATCCGCTCGCACATCGAGGCGGTCATCCCTGGCTTCGATGACTTCGAGGAGCGCGTGGCCAAGGGTCGCACGCTCATGCTCCCGAACGGCCCGCGCGACGCCCGGGCGTTCGCGACCGCGACCGGCAAGGCTCGCTTCACGACGAACCCGGTCTGGTACCCGCACATCCCCGAGGGCCGGGTCCTCCTGCAGACGCTCCGCTCGCACGATCAGTACAACACGACGATCTACGGCAAGGACGACCGCTACCGCGGCATCTACGGCGGCCGTCGCGTCGTCCTCGTGCACCCCGACGACATCGCGGAGCTCGGTCTCGCCGATGGCGAGATCGTCGACCTCGTGTCCGAGTGGACCGCGCCAGACGGCCACGTCGAGACGCGACTTGCCGAGGCATTCCGTGTCGTGGCCTACTCGACGCCGAGACGGAACGCTGCGGCCTACTACCCCGAGACGAATGTGCTCGTCCCGCTCGACTCGACCGCCGACGTGTCAAACACGCCCGCGTCGAAGTCGGTCATCATCCGATTTGTGAAGCGCACCCAGTGACCACCGGGCTCGCGATCGTCATCACCGTCTCCGACCGGGCTTCGCGGGGGGAGCGGGAGGACGCGTCGGGCCCTGTCGCGATCGCCGCACTGCGCGAGGCGGGTTGGAATGCCGCGGGTGCGCTCGTCGCCGATGGCGCCTTCTCGGTCGGCGCCGGGATCGAGGCCGCACTGTCGATGGGCGCTCGACTCGTCGTGACGACGGGCGGCACAGGCATCGGACCGCGCGATGAGACGCCGGAGGCCACGACGAGGATCCTCGCGAAGGAGCTCCCGGGCATCGCGGAGGAGCTGCGCCGCCGGGGCGCGCTCACGAAGCCCACGGCGCTGCTCTCGCGGGGCGTCGCCGGCATCGCCGTCGGGGCGGCTGGCGGCGCGCTCATCGTGAATCTTCCCGGCTCGCCGACGGCGGTCGCCGATGGCATCGGCCTCGTGATCGAGGTGGCGCCGCACGTGCTCTCGCAGCTCGACGGTGGCGATCACTGATGCCCGCCGTCGTGAGGATCGCGCGGATCACCGCCGAGCCGCTCGATCTCGCCGAGCACATCCAGGCCGTGACGGACCGTGACATGGGCGCGGTGACGACCTTCATCGGCACGGTCCGCGATGCGGACCCGGATGCCGTCGGCGAGGTCGTCGCGCTCGAGTACACGTCCCACCCGGATGCGGAGCGTGTGCTGCATGAGCTCGCCGAGGCTTCCGATGCGGACTTCGAGCGAGAAGATGCGGCTCGGGCCGACCGTGGCCCGCTCGTCGCGGTCTCGCATCGCATCGGACGACTCGAGGTGGGGGATGCCGCCGTCGTGATCGCGGTCGCCGCGGTCCACCGGGCCGAGGCATTCGCCGCGTGCCGCTCGCTCATCGAGCGCATCAAGACGGATCTGCCGATCTGGAAGCGCCAGATCGAGGCGGACGGCTCGACCGCGTGGAAGGGGCTCGGCGGATGACGCTCGTCGACCTGCCCCACCCGACCTCCCGGCTCGCCGAGCCCACGCCGCGCACGGCCGATGCCGCGCTGCCGAGCGCCTCGCTCGCCGCCGCGAGGCCCGGCGCCCTCGTCGACCGCTTCGGCCGTGTCCACCGGGACCTCCGCATCTCCCTCACCGACCGGTGCTCGCTGCGCTGCACGTACTGCATGCCCGCCGAGGGTGTGCCCTGGATCGCGAAGGACAACATCCTCTCGACCGATGAGCTCGTCGAGGTCGCGGCCGTCGCGGTATCGCTCGGGATCACCGAGGTGCGGCTCACAGGCGGCGAGCCGCTCCTGCGCCGCGATGTCGTGGACGTCGTGCGCCGAATGTCTGCACTCGCGCTTCCCGACGGCGGTCGCCTCGACGTCTCTCTCACCACGAACGCGATCCGTCTCGCCGAGCTCGCCGGGGACCTCAGGGCCGCGGGACTCTCGCGCGTGAACATCTCGATCGACACGCTTCGTCCGGAGCGCTTCGCCGAGCTCACGCGCCGCGACCGTCTCGCCGATGTCCTCGAGGGCATCCACGCAGCGGTCGACGCGGGCTTCTCGCCCATCAAGCTCAACGCCGTCCCCATGCGCGGTGTCAACGAGGACGAGTTCGTCGATCTCGTGCGCTTCGCGGTCGGGATCGGCGCGCAGCTGCGGTTCATCGAGCAGATGCCGCTCGACGCCGGCCACACGTGGTCGCGCGCCGAGATGGTCACGGGCGACGAGATCCTGGCGGCGCTCGCGCGCGAGTTCCGGCTCGAGCCTGTCGGCGAGCGAGGCTCCTCGCCCGCGGAGATCTTCGCGATCGATGGAGGTCCCTCGACCGTCGGCGTCATCGCCTCGGTCACCGCGCCCTTCTGCGGCGCGTGCGACCGTGTGCGTCTGACGGCCGATGGGCAGATCCGCAACTGCCTCTTCGCGCGCGACGAGGACGACCTCATGCCGATCCTCCGCGGCGAGGGAGCCGCCTCCGGCGGCGAGCGAGCGGACCGAATCGCAGCGGTGCTGCGCCGCTCGATCGCGGGGAAGCGCGCGGGTCACGGCATCGACGACCCCGGATTCCTCCAGCCGTCGAGGCCCATGTCGGCGATCGGCGGCTGAGCGGCGCGCGATCGCTCAGGCTGCGACTGACTACCCGCCTGCGAATGGCGGGAGCACGTCGACGGTCTCAGCGCCAGCGATGCTCGTGTCAGGGTCCGATGACCTGACCCCGTCGACGAGGATCGAGCACCGCGCGAGGATCGCACCGAGCGCCGGGTGATCCGCGGCGAGCGCCTCGCGCAGCTCGCCGAGCGTCGCCTCGGACCGCACCTCCTCTTCGCGCCCGGCCGCATCCTCGGCCGCCGCGAAGTACCGCACGCGTGTCACTGCTGCTGCTCGTCCCAATCGCTCGCGAGCGAGCGGATCACGCCGACGACCTCGTCGACGGGCAGCCCGCCACGGCCTACCGCGAGGCCCGCGATGAAGGTGCTGAGGGGTGCCGCGGGTCGCGCGACACCGTGCGCCGCGTCAGCCGCGGTGTCGAGGATGAGGCTCACCGGCACGTCGGCGGGGTCGATGCCGAATCGGCCGCACAGCGCAGCGGTCCACGCGTCGAGGACTTCAGGTCCGGGGCGATTGGTCTCTGGCATGCTCCAGATCCTCCCATGTATCGATGTCAGCGGTCGTGGTCGCCGGTGCGGGCACGCGTGCGAGCGCGAGTTCACCGACGAGCCGGCGGATGGAGACGCCGTCGAGCGAGGGCGCCGCGCCATTCCGGATCGCCTCGCGGAGCGCGCTCAGACGGTAACGCGCCGCAAGCCACTGCTCCTGGCCATCGGGGTCGATGAGCACCGCGCCATCCGTGCCTGGTGCGGCCTCGGCCAGCGCGGCGACGACGAGCTCGGGGCGGACGAGATCCGCGGCGAGGACGACGACCCACTCGGGTGCATCAGGGCCGAGGCATTCGACTCCCGCCGCGATCCCGGCCGCGGGCCCGCCGAGCGGAGGATCCTCCCGCACCCACACATCGACACCCTCGGCCTCCATGACAGGTCCGACCGCGACGATCGGCGCGCACTCGCCGAGCCGCGCGGCGGCGATGCACCTCGCCAGGAGCGTCGCGCCGCCGAGTTCGAGCCCTGGCTTGTGGATGCCACCCAGCCGGGAGCCGCGGCCTCCCGCGAGGATGATGGCCGCGGCATTCATCGTCGGCTCGACGCCTCGGGGCCGGGTGATCGAGGCGTCACTCGCCCGGTCGCCGCCACTCACCGGATTTCCCGCCGGTCTTCGCGACGATCCGGATGTCGTCGAGCGACGTCGACTTGTCGAGCGCCTTGACCATGTCGACGATCGCGAGACCCGCGACGCTCACAGCGGTGAGCGCCTCCATCTCGACCCCCGTGCGGTCGGCCGTGCGGACGGTCGCCTCGATCTCGACGCCGGTGTCGGTGATCGTCAGATCGACGACGGCGCCGTGCACGCCGATGACATGCGCCAGGGGGAGGAGCTCGGGCGTCTTCTTCGCGGCCTGGATCCCGGCGATGCGCGCGACGGCGAGGACATCGCCCTTCGGCACGGTGCCATCGCGGAGGGCCGCGACGACCTCGGGCGTGCAGCGCACGACGCCTCGCGCGGTCGCGGAGCGCACAGTCGGCGCCTTCTCGGTCACATCGACCATGCGGGCGTGGCCCGCCTCATCGAGATGCGTGAACTTCACGAGACCAGCATGACATCGATGAGATCCCCGGCCTCCACGGCCTCGACCTCGGCCGGAACGATCGCGATCGCCTCAGCGAGCGCGAGCCCGCCGGCCATGTGGGAGCCCGAGCCGCCGCCGTGCGCGGGTCGGACCGTCCAGCGCGCCGGGTCGCTGCGGTCGATCGTCGCGGGCAGGTGCTGGCGGCGTCCCTTCGGTGTCCGCCAGCCTTCCGCCGCGGGGATCCGGATGCGGGGACGGTGCAGCTCGGTGCGACCCTGCATCGCGAGCAGCGCGGGCCGCGCGAACATCTCGAACGAGACCGCGACAGACACCGGATTGCCGGGGAAGCCGAAGAGGAGCGTCCCATCCGGGAGCGCGCCGAAGCCCTGCGGCTTGCCGGGCTGCATCGCCACCTGGACGAACTGCATCTGCCCGGTCGCGCCGAATGCCTGTCGCACCGGCTCGTACGCCCCCGCGCTCACGCCGCCCGACATGAGGACGACATCGATATCCGCGAGACCGTCGACGACGGCGTGGAGCGCCTCCGGGTCATCGGTGATCTTGCGCTGGATCGCGACCATGCCACCTGCGGATTCGACGAGACCGGCGAGCAGCATCGAGTTGGACTCCGGGATCTCGCCACGATCGAGGAGCTCGCCGGGCGAGCGGAGCTCCGTGCCGGTCGAGATGATCGCGACGCGCGGGGCGGCCGCCACATCGACGAATGCCACGCCCGCGGCATTCACGGCACTCGCCTGATACGCGCCGAGGAGGGTCCCTGCCTGGACGACGACATCGCCGATCTCGATGTCCTCGCCGGCCTTCCGCACGTGGGCGGCGCCGACGGGTGCCGTGCGGATCGTCACGTGATCGCCGACCTGCGCGGCGAATCCTTCGAGCGTGTGCTCGACCGGTACCACCGCGTCCGCATCCGTCGGGACTGCCGCACCCGTCATGATGCGGGCGGCCTGGCCAGGCCCGATCGCGGGGTCTTCGGCGGACCCAGCCGGGATGTCGGCGACGACCTCGAGGACGACGGGGGTCTCCGGCGTCGCGCGCTCGACGTCGGAGCGTCGCACGGCGAAGCCGTCCATGCCCGAGTTGTCGAAGACGGGGATGCGCTCGGCGGCGAGGACGTCGGCCGAGAGCGTGCGGCCGAGGGCTTCGCGGACGGGGAGGTGCTCGCTCGGGAGGACGGTGACGGTCTCGAGGATCGCGGCGAGGTGCTCCTCGACGGTCCTCAGTGCGGACCCGTCGGCGACGCCCGCCATCAGCGGCCTGCCCCGGAGGAGGCGGTGGCTGCGGTGGCTGCGGTCGCTGCGCCGACTGTGCCCCGTGTCGAGTGCAGCGGCACCTCGCGCTGACGAGCGCGGAGGCCGTCGACGAGGAGCACGCGACCGAGCAGCGTCTCACCCGAGCCGACGATGAGCTTGATGGCCTCGGTCGCCATGAGCGCGCCGACCTGGATGCACAGTGCGCCGAGGACGCCGACCATGGCGCAGGTCGGCGGCTCCCCGACCTCGGACGGGTCGTGGAGGTCGGCGAGGACGACGGGCTCGGTGCCCTCAGGAGGCGCGGACCAGAAGACGGTGACCTGCGCGTGGAACTCCTGCACGGTGCCCCACACGAGCGGAATGCCGAGCTCTTCGCATGCGGCGGCGACCGCGGTTCGCGTCGCGAAGGAGTCCGAGCCGTCGATCACGACATCGCAGCCACGGAGGAGCTCGATCGCGTTGTCGGCGTCGAGACGCACTGCCCGTGCAGTGAACACGGTCTCGGGCGAGACGGCCGCGACCGATTCGGCGGCGCTCTCGAGCTTGGCCCTGCCGACGTCGCGCATGCCGTGGATGATCTGGCGGTGCAGATTGCTCACGTCGACGGTGTCGTCATCGACGACGACGAGCTCGCCGATGCCCGCCGCGGCGAGCGAGAGGAGGACGGAGGAGCCGAGGCCGCCGGCGCCGATCACACCGACCTTCGCGGCGGCGAGGCGGCGCTGGCCGACAGCCCCGATGCCCGAGAGGGCTGCGTGCCGCGCTGTCCGGGCGCGCTCTTCGTCGCTGAGCGCGGCGATGGGCTCGACGAGCGGTGGAAGTCTCACGGTCACAGGCTACGCGCGACCGCGACGCCTCGCACGGCTTCGCATTCACGGATTCACATCACGTCGAGACGCCGCATCTGCGGGTGTACGCTCGCCGCGTGGAGACGTACCGCATCCTCGAGGCAGCCCGCCTCCTCGGCGTGAGCGACGACACCGTCCGGCGGTGGGTCGACCAGGGTGCGCTGCCGACGACGGGCGGCAGCCCTCTCGAGATCCCGGGGGATGCGCTCGCGGCATGGGCACGCGAGCATGCCACCGCCCCGTCCGATCCGACCGATCGCCTGAGCTCTGCTCGCAACCGCTTCGTCGGCATCGTCACCCGGGTGGTCGTCGACGGGATCATGGCGCAGGTGGACATCCAGTCAGGTCCGCATCGCGTCGTCTCCCTCATGTCCGCCGAGGCGGTCGCAGAGCTCGGCCTCGAGGTCGGGTCACTCGCGGTCGCGAGCATCAAAGCCACGAACGTCGTCGTCGAGGTCCCGAGGGATTGATGCGGCTGCGACTGCTCGCCCCCGCGCCACTCCTCGTGGCGGTGCTCGTCGCGGGGTGCACTGGGGGACCAGCGAGCACCCCGGCGGACCCGGTGCGTCCCCAGGTGCGCGTGGCGGCGGCCGCATCGCTCGCCACGGCATTCGAGCGCATCGGCGCCGAGTTCGCCGCGGCGCACCCCGAGATCGAGCTCGCCCCGATGATCTTCGACGGTTCGAGCACGCTCGCGACGCAGCTCATCGAAGGAGCACCCGTCGATGTCTTCGCTGCGGCGGATGAGCACAGCATGCAGCGCGTCGTCGATGCGGGTCTCGCCGCGGTCGCACCCACCGTCTTTGCGAGCAACACCCTCGTCCTCATCGCCCCGCTCGACCGTGCCGCGGACCTGAACTCGATCTCCGACCTCGCCGACCCCGACATCGAGGTCGTGCTGTGCGCTCCCGAGGTCCCCTGCGGCCGCGCCGCGGCTGAGCTCCTGAGGCTCAACGACGTCGACGTCACCCCTGCGAGTCTCGAGCAGAATGTCACCGCTGTGCTCACCAAGGTCGCCACGGGGGAGGCGGATGCCGGGCTCGTCTACGCGACCGATGCGGCCGGGAGCGACGCGGTGGCGGTCGCCGTCCCAGCGCATGCGCAGGAGGTCGTCAATCGCTACCCGATCACCCTGACGACCGGGGACGAGGATCGTGAGGCGGCCCAGGCATTCATCGATTTCGTGACGGGGCCGCCCGGACAGACGATCCTCGCCGAGCTCGGGTTCGGGAGCGGATCGTGACAGGTCGGAGCGTGCAGCGCCGCGGGATCGGGATCGTCCCCGCGGCGCTCATCGTCCCCGGCGTCCTTGGGCTCGCGCTCCTCGTGCTCCCCGTCATCGGTCTCCTGACCCGCGTCGAGTGGGGAGCGCTCCCGACTGATCTCGCGTCGCCTCAGGTGCTCAGCGCACTGTGGCTCTCCGTCTGGACCGGAGTCGTCGCGACGGCGCTGTGCGCCGCGACCGGCATTCCGCTCGCACTCCTCATCCACCGAGCGGGACCGCGCATCGCGATCGCGCTGCGGCTCGCCGTGACGATCCCGCTCGTCCTCCCGCCCATGGTCGGCGGGGTCGCCCTGCTGTCGCTCTTCGGACGATCGAGCTGGATCGGGGGCGCCCTCGAGGAGCTCGGGCTCAGGATCCCATTCACGCCGCTCGCGGTGATCCTCGCGCAGAGCTTCGTGGCGATGCCCTTCCTCGTGCTCGCGGCAGAGAGTGCGATCCGCTCGGTCGACGACGAGTATGTCGAGGCCGCCGCGACGCTCGGCGCGGGACCATGGCAGACGCTCCGTGACGTGACGATCCCGCTTGCGGCTCCCGGTGTGCTCGCGGGGGTCACGCTGTGCTTCGCCCGCGCGGTCGGCGAGTTCGGCGCGACCGCGCTCTTCGCCGGCAACTCCCCGGGCGTCACGCAGACGATGCCCCTCGCGATCTACACGGCGTTCAACGGCGCTGGGGTGACGCAGGGCAGCGCGCTCGCCCTCGCACTCCTCCTGCTCTTCACAGCGGTGGGGGTCATCCTCCTCGCGAGGGCGTGGAGACCCGGCCAGGTCCGCTGAGCGGCGCCCCAGATCAGTCGAGCGCGAGCAGCGCACCCGCAGTGATCGCGAGCGCAAGCCCGACGTACTGCACGGGCGCGATGCGCTCCTTGAGGACGATCGCGGCGAGGATGATCGTGCCGAGCGGGTACAGCGCGGTGAGGACCGCCATGACCGAGAGGTCTCCGATGCGGACGCCCCACAGGAGTCCCGCGTTCGCGATCGCATCGACGACGCCGCACGCGACCGCGGTCCAGACGCCGATCCGCCACACCTCGCGCGAGCGACGCGGGAAGGGCTCCTGGCCGAGCGCGAGCGCCCGCCGCCGAGCGGACAGCGCGACGATCGCGAGGATCGCGCCGAGCGCGAGCATGATCGTCGCATTCGTCGCCCGGTTCGCGACGAGCGGCCACAGGCCGGAGTCGTCCGGAGCCTGGTCGATGATGATGAGGAACGCGCCGATCGCGATGCCCGATCCCACTGACATGAGAATGCCCTTGAGCGACGGGCGCACCGCCCCCTTCTCCGGGACGAAGCCCACGAGCACGATCGCGACGAGCCCGACGACGAGGCCGATCCATCCGACGAATCCGACACCTTCGCCGCCGGCGAGCGCGACACACAGGGGGACGATCGCCGAGACGACCGCCGTGAGGGGCGAGAGGATCGACATCGGCCCGATCGCGAGGGAGGCGTAGAGCAGGCCGATCGCGATCGCGCCGGTGACGCCGGAGAGCGCGCCGAGCAGGAGCGCCTCGGGCGAGACTACACCCGGGACGACGAAGGCGAAGACGCAGAGGAAGACGAGTCCGGCGACGGCAGCGAACGCGGTCGCGAGCACCGCCCCGAGGCGCTTCGACGACATGCCCCCGAGGAAGTCGGCAGTGCCGAAGATGATCGCCGATCCGAGTCCGACGATGACCGTGAGCACCGAAAGATCCTAGTCGGCGCCGGGAAGCGCGGTGCGCTCTCCCGCAGGACGGTGGACGTGTCGTGGGATGAATGCCCCGAGCACCGCTGACAGCGCCGCCGCGACAAGACCGACGAGGAACGTCACGGTGAATGCGGCATCCGTCGGGATGTCGTAGCCCCCGAACGGCGCGGTGAGCGCGGCGAGCACTGCGCCGACGACTGCTGCCGCGACGGTCGTGCCGAAGGAGCGCATGAGCGCGTTGATGCCGTTCGCCGCCGCCGACTCGGTCACGGGGACCGAGCGCATGATGATCGTGGGAATCGCCGCGAAGGCGAGACCCATACCGCTGCCGATGATGACGCTCACGACAAGCGCCTGCCACACAGTCGACATGTCGATCGCGAGGACGATATAGCCGATCGCCTGCACGATGGCGCCCGACAGGAGGATCGCCTTCGGGCCGAAGCGGGTGATGAGCCGGCCCGAGATGGGCGAGAGCACGAGCATCATGAGGCCGGACGGCAGGAGGACGAGGCTCGTCTCGAGCAGCGAGAGGCCGAGGCCGGCCCCGGTCTCGAGTGGCGTCTCGAGGTACTGCGGCACCGCGATGTTGAACGTGAAGAGTCCGAAGGACAGGAAGAGCGACGAGAGGTTCGTGATGAGCACCGAAGGTCGCGCGGCGACGCGGAGATCTGCGAGCGGGTTCGGTGCGCGGAGTTCGTACCAGCCCCATACGAAGAGCACCACGACACCGCCGAGCCCCCACGCGAGCGTCGGGAGCGAGGTCCAGCCCCACTCATTGCCGCGCGAGATCGCGAGCAGCACGCCGACGAGGCCGATCGCGAGCCCGATCGCGCCCACCACGTCGAATCGGCCGGGCGTGCGCAGGACGCTCGGGGGCACGAGGGCGATCATCATGACGAAGCAGAGCACCCCGAGACCAGCCGCCATCCAGAAGAGCAGGTGCCAGTCGGCGTTCTCCGAGACGATCGCGCTGATCGGCAGACCCACAGCACCGCCGATGCCGAGCGTCGCCGACATGAGCGCGATGCCGGACGGGAGCGTCCGCTCAGGGAGCGTGTCGCGCATGATCGAGATGCCGAGCGGGACGACCCCCATCCCGACGCCCTGGAGACCTCGCCCGATGATGAGGCCGGCGATGCCGGGCACGACGGCCGCGACGATCGAGCCGACGATCATGATGCCGAGGCTCACGAGCGCGAGACGACGCTTGCCGAACATGTCGCCGAGTCGGCCGGCGATGGGCGTCGAGACCGCGGCGACGAGGAGCGTGATCGTGACGATCCATGCTGTGTCGGCGCGCGGGGCGCCGAGGAGCTCGGGCAGGTCGTTCTGGATGGGGATGACGATCGTCTGCATGAACGATGCGACGAGACCTGCCGCGGCGAGCGAGACGACGACGAGTCCCGGGGGCGTCGTGCGCGTGAGACGTCGCCGTTCTCGATCCAAGTTCACGCCCGCACCCTCACGTCCCACTGTCCGAGGTCCAGCCTAGACTCGCCGAGTGCTGCCCCAGGACCACCAGTTGTCGCCCGTCGAGGTCGTGCAGCGCGTCTGGGGCTACCCCGCATTCCGCGGATTCCAGGCCGAGGTCATCGACCACGTCGTGGCAGGTGGCGACGCGCTCGTCCTCATGCCGACGGGCGGTGGCAAGTCGCTGTGCTACCAGGTGCCCGCGCTCGTCCGAGAGGGCACGGGCGTCGTCATCTCGCCGCTCATCGCGCTCATGCAGGATCAGGTCGATGCGCTCGCGGCGCTCGGCGTCCGCGCCGCCTTCCTGAACTCGACCCAGTCGCCCGATACGCGACGCGAGGTCGAGCAGGCCCTGCTCGCAGGCGAGCTCGACCTCCTGTATCTCGCCCCCGAGCGATTGAATGCCGCGGCGTCCCTCCTCGACCGAGCGCGCATCTCGCTCTTCGCGATCGATGAGGCGCACTGTGTCTCGCAGTGGGGGCATGACTTCCGCCCTGACTACCTCGGGCTCTCCGTGCTGCACGAGCGCTGGCCTGACGTCCCCCGCGTCGCCCTGACCGCGACGGCGACGAGCGCGACGCGTGCCGAGATCATCTCGCGCCTCCAGCTCGGGCAGGCGCGGCAGTTCGTCGCGAGCTTCGACCGACCGAACATCCAGTACCGCATCGCCCCCAAGGACCAGCCGGTGAAGCAGCTCCTCAGCCTCATCCGCGAGGAGCACGACGGGGACGCCGGGATCGTCTACTGCCTCTCGCGGGCGTCGGTGGAGCGGACTGCGGAAGCGCTCGTCGCGGCCGGCATCGATGCGCTTCCGTACCACGCAGGGCTCGATGCGGACATCCGCCGACGGCACCAGGCGCGATTCCTCCGTGAGGACGGCATTGTCATGGTCGCGACCATCGCCTTCGGCATGGGCATCGACAAGCCGGACGTGAGGTTCGTCGCTCACCTCGACCTCCCGAAATCGGTGGAGGGCTACTACCAGGAGACGGGGCGCGCTGGTCGCGATGGGCTGCCCTCGACCGCGTGGCTCGCCTACGGCCTGCAGGATGTCGTCCAGCAGCGGCGGATGATCGAGCAGTCCGAGGGCGACCGCGCTCACCGCCGCAACCTGTCGGTGCACCTCGATGCGATGCTCGCGCTGTGCGAGACGGTCCACTGCCGCAGGGCTCAGCTCCTCGACTATTTCGGCGAGCGCTATGAGAGCGGTCGTTGCGGCAACTGCGACACCTGCCTGGACCCTCCCGAGTCGTGGGATGGGACGATCCCCGCGCAGAAGCTCCTCTCCACGATCGTCCGCCTCGATCGCGAGCGTGGCCAGCGCTATGGCGCGGGCCAGCTCATCGACATCCTCCTCGGCAGGGAGACCGACCGCGTGCGGCAGCTCGGGCACGAGACGCTCTCGACCTTCGGCATCGGGACCGAGCTCTCAGAGCAGGAGTGGCGCGGCGTCGTGCGACAGCTGCTCGCCCAGGGACTGCTCGCGGTCTCGGATGACGGCTACGGCACCCTCCGGATCACCGAGGCGAGCGCGGAGGTGCTCCGCGGCGAGCGGCCGGTCCCCATGCGCCGCGAGGTCGTCACCGTCCGGCGGTCCGGGGCGAAGCGCAAGGCCGAGGCGGCAGCCGACCTCCCACCGCGCGACGCGGAGTTTTTCGAGGCGCTGCGGGCCTGGCGTGCCTCGACTGCTTCGGAGGCGAATGTCCCCGCGTACGTCGTCTTTCCCGACGCGACGCTGCGCGGCATCGCGGTCCTCCGGCCGATGACGCTCGAGCAGCTCGCGACGATCTCCGGCGTGGGCGAGCGCAAGCTCGAGGCCTACGGGGAGGCGATCCTCGCCCTCGTCGCCGACTCGATCGTCGAGTCCGCTCGCTGAGCCGCACTCGGCCGCGCGAGCGTTTGTGCGTATCCGACATCTGAGAGTCGTTCTCACTGTGGCGTGCCTACGATGACACCGTGACCACGCTGCAGACCCCTTCGCACCAGCACGACGAGCCGACTCCGGCCGTCGTCTCAGTTCCGGACGGCCCGAAGGTGGACGTCCCCGCGCTCACGCGCACGCTCCTCGGGCGCTGGGCAGATGTCCGCATCAAGGCCCGTGAGCTCATGCACGATCCGCGCCTCCAGCGCGTGCCGGGAGAGTCGCTGCGCGAACACCGCGATCGCGTCGTGCGCGGCATCCACTTTCTCGCCGAGAAGGAGGTGTCCTACCGGGCCTTCCCCAAGCGTGTCGGCGGTGGCGAGGACGCCGGTGGCAACGTCGCGGGCTTCGAGGAGTTCGGCCTCGGCGACCCGAGCGTCGGCATCAAGGGCGGCGTCCAGTGGGGCCTCTTCGGCGCGGCGGTGCACCAGCTCGGCACCGAGATCCACCACGACCGCTGGCTCAAGGACATCATGGATCTCCGGATCCCCGGCGCGTTCGCGATGACCGAGACGGGCCACGGATCCGACGTCCAGTCGATCGGCACGACCGCTACCTACGACGAGGCGACCGAGGAGTTCGTCATCCACACGCCGTTCCGCGGCGCCTGGAAGGACTACCTCGGCAACGCGGCCGAGAACGGCATCGCCGCGGTCGTATTCGCACAGCTCATCACGAAGGGCGAGTCGCACGGCGTTCACGCCTTCTACGTGCCGATCCGCGACCCTGAGACGAAGGCATTCCTCCCCGGTGTCGGCGGCGAGGACGACGGCCCCAAGGGCGGACTGAACGGCGTCGACAATGGCCGCCTCCACTTCGATCACGTCCGCATCCCGCGCACGAACCTGCTCAACCGCTACGGCGACGTCGCCCCCGATGGCACCTACACCTCGCCCATCAAGAGCAAGGGCCGTCGCTTCTTCACGATGCTCGGGACGCTCGTCCAGGGCCGCGTCTCGCTCGACGGGTCCGCGCTCGTGACCGCCAAGCTCGGCCTCACGATCGCGGTGAAGTACGCGAGCGCCCGCCGACAGTTCGCCCCCGCAGCGGGCGAGGCCGAGACGGTCCTCCTCGACTACGGTCGCCACCAGCGTCGACTGCTCACGCGTCTCGCCGAGGTCTACGCGATGTCATTCGCGCACGAGCAGCTCCTGCAGAAGTTCCACCTGGTGTTCAGCGGCGAGGACGACACGGATGAGTCGCGTCAGGAGCTCGAGACGCTCGCCGCCGCGCTCAAGCCGCTGACCACCTGGAACACGCTCGACATCCTCCAGGAGGCTCGGGAGGCGTGCGGCGGGCAGGGGTTCCTCGCCGTCAACCGCATCGCACCGCTGCGCGCCGACATGGACATCTGGGTGACCTTCGAGGGCGACAACAACGTGCTCCTGCAGCTCGTCGGCAAGCGCCTGCTCACGGACTACGCGAAGCGCATGTCCAAGCCCGATGCCGCCGCCATCCGCCGGTACGTCGCCGACCAGATCGACACGGCCGTCGTCGGCCGCACGGGGCTGCGGCAGCTCGGTCAGAACATCGTCGACTGGGGCTCGACGAGCCGTCGCGTCGGCTACATCCGCGACACCGACTCGCAGCGCCAGCTCCTCACCGACCGCGTCGAGACGATGGTCGCCGAGATCGCTGGCGCACTCCGTGAGGCCCGCAAGCTCTCACCCGCCGAGGGGGTCGCGGTGTTCAACCGCCACCAGAACGACCTCATCCTCGCGGCGAAGGCCCACGGCGAGCTCCTCCAGTGGGAGGCGTTCACCGAGGCCGTCGAGGCGACCGAGGACGAGGGCACGCGGCAGGTCCTCACGTGGCTCCGCGACCTCTTCGGGCTCGGACTCATCGAGAAGAACATCGGGTGGTACCTCATGGAGAACAAGATCTCCGCTGGCCGCGCCCGTGCCATCACCGACTACATCGACGGACGCCTGCTCCCGCGCATCCGCACCCACGCGGTCGACCTCGTCGATGCATTCGGAATCCCGGACACGCTCATGCCCGGCATCGCGACCGGAGATGAGGCCGCACGCCAGGAGGAGGCGGCCGCCTACTTCGCGGCACTCCAGGGCGAGTAGTCCCGACATCATGCGAGTGGCCCAGGTCGATCGACCTGGGCCACTCGCATGTCTGGCGTATCAGGCGCGGCGCCGGGCCACGAAGATCACCGACAGGCCGGCCACGAGCATGAGGCCACCCGCGAGGCCGAGCCAGCCCGGATCGAAGCCGGTCGACGGCAGCGGCGACGGCGGCGTCGGCGGGGTCGGCGGGGTCGGTGGAGCCGTCACAGTCAGCGCAACCGATGCGATGACTGAGCCCCCGACCTCGACGGTGACGGTGTGCTCACCTGGCTCTGCGTCCGCCGGGATGGAGAACGCGAACTCGAACGTCCCGCTCGCTCCGACCGTGATCGAGCCGAGGTGGAACGGCGTCGATTGGAAGAACACGTCGAGCACCGTCCCCGGCTCGAAGCCTTCGCCTCGCAGGACGAGTTCTCCGCCCGGGGCACCGGTCAAGCTGCTCAGCGACAGGGTCGGCTGCGCCGGTGACGGATCGACCGTGAGGATCGCCGTCGCGAGGATGTCGCCGCTGACGGAGGCGCTGAGCGTGTGGTCGCCGACGGAGGCGTCCATCGGGATGCTGATCTGAGCGAAGAACTCGCCGTCCGCATCAGGGAAGGCCAGACCGATCGGGTCCGTCATCGGCGAGAACGTCAGCTCCACCATCGATCCCGCCGGGTACCCGGCGCCGGTCACGTCGATCCTCGTGCCAGGCGTGGCGCGAGCAGGATCGACCGCGAGCGTCGCCGAGCTCCCACCGGGGACGGTGAAGGTCGTCGACGCGAAGACCACGTCGTCGACGATCGCGAGCAGCTCATGTGTGCCGCCAGTCAGTTCCGCCGGCAGCTCGCGCACGTCCTCGAAGCTGCCGATGTCGTCCGTCCACGACATCGCGAAGACGGCGTCCTCGTCATCGATCGCGAACTCGACCGTCGCGTCGTCGTAGGGGAAGCCGGTGCCGGTGAGGGTCACGTCGGCGCCCGCTTCGACGGTGGACGGCGTCATCGTGATCGTCCTGGGGAAGAGGCTGTCGTTGTCGGCGAGCGTCACGTTGCGCAGGGCGATCTCGCCGCCCCCGCGATCATACGAGCCCGATCAGCCGAGCTTGGCACGCAGGCGAGGCAGGATCTCCTCGCCGTACAGGCGGAGGAATCGCTCCTGGTCATCGCCGGGACCATGGAACACGAGGTGGCGGAAGCCCATCTCCGTGTACTGCAGGATCCGCTCGACGTGCTCGTCGGGATCGTCGGAGACGATGAATCGCGACGCGGCACGCTCGATCGGGAGGGCGGCGCCGAGGCGCTGCATCTCGATCGGGTCCTCGACGCCCATCTTCTCCTCCTGGCTGAGCGCGAGGGGCGCCCAGAAACGGCAGTCCTCGAGCGCGCGCTCCCGGTCGTGGTCGAAGGACACCTTGACCTCGATGAGCGTGTCGACATCGCCAGGCTGACGGCCGCCCTTCTCGAGCCCCTCGGCGAGCGCAGGCAGGAGCGTCTCGGTGTAGAGCTCGCGCGCCTTGCCGCTCGTCGTGATGAAGCCGTCGGCGACTCGGCCCGCGAGTCGTGTCGCCGCGGGGCCGGCCGCCCCGATGTAGACGGGCACCTTGGTCGCGGGACGGTCGTAGATCGTCGCGTTGTGGGTCTGGTAGAACTGCCCGTCGTAGCTCACGCGCTCGTCGGTCCAGAGCGCGTCGATGAGCTCGAGCGACTCCTTGAGCCGAGCGAAGCGCTCCTTCTGGTCGGGCCACGGAATGCCGAGCGTCGCCTCGTTGAGCGCCTCGCCGGTGCCGACGCCGAGGATGACGCGCTCGGGGTAGAGCTCGCCGAGGGTCGCGAATGCCTGGGCGATGACGCCGGGGTGGTAGCGGAACGTCGGGGTCAGGACGCTCGTGCCCATGACGATGCGCTTCGTGCGGGCGCCGAGCGCGCCGAGCCACGGGATGCTCGCTGGCGCGTGTCCGCCTTCGTGATTCCAGGGCTGGAGGTGGTCGGAGACGAAGACAGAGTCGAAGCCGACCTCCTCCGCGAGGATCGAGTAGTCGAGCAGGCGGCTGGGACCGAACTGCTCAGCGGACGCCTTGTAGCCGAAGCGGTAGGGATACGTCATGACACTCCTTGATACGTCGTGGTGCGGCGGCGGAACGGCCGCATGAGCGAGGTGGCGATCGACTCGCCTTCGGCAAGACTCAGCGTATTGCCGTACTCGGCTGCGGATTGTGGCTTGACCCTGGCGTCAGTGAGCGTTCCGCCGAGATCGTCGCCGCCGGCGGTGAGCAGGACGGTCGAGACCTCCCGGCCGTGACGCGTCCACGGCACCTGAACATGCCGGATGTCCGGATTGAGCAGCAGCCGCGAGACCGCGACGACCGCCCGATGCTCATCGACGGGCGAGCGTCCCGGGATGAGCTGCGAGGTGTATGCCGGGAGCGGAATGGGCACGAACTCGGTGAAGCCGCCTGTGTCCCGCTGGATCGTCTGGAGTCGGCGAAGATGCGCGATGCGCTGCGCGCCCGACTCGACGTGTCCGTAGAACATGACCGACGTCGAGCGGAACCCTGCGGCGTGCGCGGCCCGCATGACCTGCTCCCAGCGGTCGGTGTGGAGGTCACCGGGGGCGACCTCGGCACGGATGGCCTCGGAGAGGATCTTCACCCCGGTGCCTGGGACGGTCGAGATGCCCGCCTCGCGCATCGCGGCGAGCGCGCCCTCGAGGCCGAGACCTCCGCGCACGGCGAGATCATCGATGTCCTGCGGTCGCATCGCGTGCAGGTGGATGCTCGGCGCCGCAGCGGCGAGGCCGCGCGCGATCTCGAGATAGCCGAGGGGATCGCGGTCATCCGGGATGCGTCCCTGCACGCAGATCTCGGTGAGCCCGAGGTCCAGCGCGTCGAGTGCGATCGCCTCGAGGTCCTCTGGCCCGAATGACTCGCCGTACTGATCCGACGCGAGGTTGCGATTCGCGGCCATCGTGACGGGCTCGCCCACCGTGTACCGGCGGAGGTCGTCGGCGAGCCGAGCGAGCGTGTCGAGATCAGGGCCCGTGGCATGCAGCAGCGCCTCGTAGTCGGCGTCGGACAGGCCGGAGGGGTCCGTCTCGGCTCGGCGGAGCGCGGCGCGCACGGGATCGGTGTGGACCGCGATTGCGCGGTCCCCGGTCGGGGCGGTGCCCTGCGGGCGAATATTCCGAGCCAGGAATGTCGAGGGATCGGCGAGCGCGAGCGTCGGCGTGCGCATCCGCGCGTCCAGCCACGTCTCGGCATTCGCCACGTACTCGGGATGGGCGGTGAGGCGCTCACGCAGCTCGAAGCCGGACCGGGCCGTGAGGTCGGCGAGCTCGTCGAGCTGAGGCCAGGGCCGCTCCGGGTTCACATGATCCGCGGTGAGGGGAGAGACGCCGCCCCAGTCATCGGCCCCCGCGCGGAGCAGGAGTCCGAACTCGAGGGGATCGGAGAGGTTCGGCGGCACCTGTATCCGGGCGCTCGCGCCCAGGACGAGGCGCGCGGTCGCGACCGCGGCCACGTACTCCTCGAGCTCGGCGTCGGGAGCATCGCGCATCGCGGTGCGCGGCTTGGCGCGGAAGTTCTGGACGATCGTCTCCTGCACGTGGCCGTGACGTTCGTGCGCGTCGCGGATCGCCACGAGGGATTCGGCGCGGTCGCGCAGGGTCTCGCCGATCCCGACGAGGATGCCCGTCGTGAAGGGGACTCGCGCGATGCCGGCATCCTCGATGACCTGGAGCCGGACCCGCGGATCCTTGTCCGGGGAGCCGTAGTGGACTTCGCCGCGCTCCTCCCACAGACGCATCGAGGTCGTCTCGAGCATCATGCCCATCGACGGCGCGACCGAGCGAAGGCGTGAGATCTCGTCGAGCGTCATGACGCCGGGATTCAGGTGCGGGAGCAGGCCCGTCTCCTCGAGGACCGCGCGGGCCATCGCCGCGACGTAGTCGAGCGTCGAGGCGAAGCCGTGCTCCTCGAGCCAGGCACGTGCCTCGGGCCAGCGGTCCTCCGGACGGTCGCCGAGGGTGAAGAGTGCCTCCTTGCAGCCGAGCGCCTGACCCTGGCGCGCGATGGAGAGGACCTGCTCGCGCGACATGTACGCAGGCTTCCCCAGGTGTCTCAGCTGGCTCGGGGTGTCGACGAACGTGCAGTAGTGGCACCGATCACGGCAGAGCGTCGTGAGCGGGATGAAGACCTTGCGCGAGTACGTGACGATGCCTGCGCGACCAGCCGCGACGAGGCCTTCATCGCGCAGTGCACTCGCGATCGAGAGCAGCTCATCGAGCGCCTCGCCGCGCGCTGCGAGGAGGATCTCGGCGTCGTCCGCGTCGAGGCGCGCGCCTGCTCTGGCTCGATCGAGGATGTCGACGGGCCGCGGCGAGGTCACGTGGCTCACCGCCCAACCCTAACCCGCTGAGCGGCGCTCGAATCCGGGTGTCAGATGCGGCTGACCGAGGCGGGGAGCGGCGGCATCTTGGCGCGGAGGGCGATGAGCTCCTGTGCGTGCTCGGCGAGGATCCGATCCTCGTCGCTCACCGGCACCCACTCGGGGACCGGTGTCGCCTGGCCGCCCTCCGGCACCACATAGATCGCCATGCACCGGGCGTTGCGCACCAGCTCGTCGGGACGCTCGAGCGGCGCCGAGGATGCGGTGATCGAGACATGCATCGCGCGCTTCGACGTGTAGATGAGGCGCGCGTCCACCTCGACGACATCGCCGATGCGGATGGGGGCCGCGAACTGAATGCCACCGGCATAGATCGCCACGGCATCTGCCGAAGCCCAGGACGCGGCGCACGCGAAGCCTGCCTCGTCGATCCAGCGCATGAGGGTGCCGCCGTGGACCTTCCCGCCGAAGTTGGTGTCGGCGGGGGTCGCGAGGAATCGGAGCACCGATCTCGGGGCGGTGCCCTCGTCGGTGTAGGGGGCGGCGAGCATCTTGGCCTGGATCTCGCGGCGCAGCGTCACGCGCTCGGCGATGAGCTCCGGGAGGTCGAGCTCGACGAGGCTGTGCGGCTCCCAGTGCGGCACCGAGGTGGGGTGGCCAGCGGGGTCGACCGCGACCATGACGGCGAGGCAGTGCATGACCTCGTGGAACTCGGCCTCGCTCGGCTGCTTGGCGTGCACCGAGATGAGGATGTGCATCGAGGTCGTGCCCGTCTGGACGATGCGGGCGTGCACCTCGACGAGCTCACCCGGCGAGACGGAGCGAGCGAAGCGGACGTTGCCCACATATGCGGTCACGCAGTAGCCGCGGCTCCAGCCGACGGCACACGCGTACGCGGCCTTGTCGATCCACTCCAGGAGGCGGCCGGCCGAGACGAGGCCGCTCTTGGTAGTCGTGTCCCCCGGTGCGGCGAGGAAGCGCAGGACGACACGATCAGTCATGGTCAGCCCAATCCGACGAAGGGTACGAGTGCGGTGAAGATCGCCGCGACGACGAAGATGACCGTCCCGATGCCGATGAGGACCCACTTGACGACATCGAGTCGCACGACCGCGGCGATACCGAGGAGGAACAGCGTGATGGCCATGAGCACCGTGTAGAGCGTGAGCTGGTCGCCGTAGCCGTTGTACACGTCGCCCTCGGCGAGGAAGCCCTTGGACTCGGTGAGCTTCTCCCAGTACGGGTCGTAGCGGGCCGAGAGGTACTCATCGCTGGCCTGGGGGTCGTGGTAGAAGGACGGGTCCGCCGCATTCTCCGCGGCCGACCACTCGATGGCGGCCTGGAGGACCTCGTCGACGGCGATGAACGTCAGCTCGTCGGCCTTCGCGCGCGCCAGCTCAGCGGTCGCGGTGTCGCCGCTCATGGCCTCGACTTCGAGGAGGACGAGCTGGCGCCACGTCTCGGCGTCGGCCATGTACTGCTGGTTGGCCTCGAGGTAGATCGACTCCGCTTCCGTGCGGGCATCGTTGCCCTTCGCGTACGCGGCAGCCATCTGGCTGTCATAGAGCGAAGACTGGAAGGACGCGTACGCGGTCGCGACCGAGACGAGACCGAGCAGGATCACGATCAGGAGCTCGAGACCGAGTCCCGAGCGCTTCGAATCCCGCTGTGCTTCCGTCTCTGCCGTCGTCTCCGACACGTGCATCCCCCTGCATCCGCGAATAGTGCCAAGCGATCCTATTCGCTCGCAGTCGCCATCGCCCCGCCGCGCGCGCCTACGCTGGAAGCATGTCGATCGGGGAGCTGCCGACGCCGACGCTCGCGGACGAGGTCGTCCGGCTTGAGCCGCTGACCCGTGAGCACGAGGCGGGACTGGTGGCCGCCGTCGAAGGCTCGAGATCGACGTACAGCTGGACCTCGGTCCCGACGGTCGAGACGGTCGGCGAGTATGTCGAGACGCAGCTCGCGCGGGCTGCAGCGGGCATTCTCGCCCCCTTCGTCCAGATCGAGGTCGCGACCGACCGCGTCGTCGGCCACACCTCGTACCTCACGCCGAGGTGGACGGCGGCCGGCCGCCTCTACGCGATCGAGGTCGGGACCACCTGGCTCTCCGCCCGAGTGCAGGGCACGGCCCTCAACTCGGCGGCGAAGCTCATGCTCTTTCGCCACGCCTTCGAGGAGTGGGGTGTCGATCGCGTCGACCTCAAGACGGACGCGCGCAACGACCAGTCGCGTGCCGGGATCGCCGCGGTCGGCGGGAGATTCGAGGGTGTCCTGCGCGCGTGGCAGCCATCGGCGGTCGCTGGCGAGGAGGATCAGCTGCGGGACACCGCGATGTTCTCCATCACCGCCGCGGAGTGGCCTGGGGTGCGCGGAATGCTCCGAGACCGGATCGCGCGGAAGCTCGGCTCCGTCACGGAATGACGCGGCGGATCTCCTCGGCGAGCGGCGGATTGGACGCGTCGAATCGCTCGACGATGCGCTCGAGGACCTCGGGGCGCTTGTTCTGGCTGAGCTTCGCGCGCGCCTCGAATCGCGTCACGCGCAGGCGCAGGCCGACGGTCCCCTGCGCGACGCGACGAGAGCGCTCCTCGTCGTCTGCGAGCGACGTGCCCCCCCGGCCTTCCGTGCTCGAAATGGTCGGTGAGCAGTGACAGCGCCGCGAAGTTCTCCTCCGGGCTGAGGATCTCCGGCGTGCCGTAGAGGTGCGCCGTGACGTGATCCCACGTCGGGATGACCTCGCCGTTGCCGTACCAGCTCGGGCTGACGTAGTCGTGCGGACCCTGCACGATGATGAGGATCTCGTGCTCGCCGAGCTCGTGGAGCTCGTCGTCCGGCCGACCGAAGTGGCTGAGGAGCACGATGTCATCACCGGTGCTCGCCGACTCGTCGATGATCACGGGGTAATGCGAGGCGACGAGCCCCTGCGTCGTCGAGGAGACGATCGTCGCCCAGGGGTGCGCGCGGATGAGGCGCCGGACCTCGGCGGGATCGGTCATGAGGAAGTGGGGCGTGTGCCGCATCCCCCAAGCGTGCCACCGCACGGTCGAGCTCGCTCGCCTCTGCTCCCCGCGCGCCTGTGTAGACGCTGATGGCGGGGAATGTCAACGGGCTGGTTCCCAGACAGCGCCGCTCGTAGCGTCGCCCGCCATGAGCGATGTGACGATCTTCGCGCCCTCGCCGCTCCTCACCATCACGGTGGAGGACCACGCTGCGGGCGCCGAGATCCACGTCCACCCCGGCGGGCAGGGCGTGTGGCAGGCGCGGATGCTTCGCAGGCTCGGGCTCAGCGTCCGCCTGTGCTGCGCGCTCACGGGCGAGGTCGGGCGGGTGCTCCGCCACATGATCGAGGAGGACGGGATCGACATCCTCGCCGTCGAGCGACACGGTCGTGGTGCGGCGTACGTCCACGACCGGCGGAGCGGCGAGCGGATCTCGATCGCCGAGGAGGACGGCGACCCGCTCGGGCGGCACGAGCTCGACGAGCTGTACGGCATCGTGTTCGGCAGCGCGCTGGACTCCGCCGTGACGATCCTCAGCGGCCCATCCGGTGTGGGCACGGTGCCGGTCGACACGTATCGGCGGCTCGCGGCGGACCTGCGGGCCGCGAGCGCGGTGTCGGGACGGTCGTCGTGACGCGCGCGAGCGCGCCCCTCCTCCTGCTCGACGATCGCGGGCTCATCACGGTCGAGCCGCCGACGCTCGAGGTCGCGGATCATCGGGGTGCGGGCGACTCGCTCTTCGCCGGAGTCGTGAGCGGTCTCGTCCACGGCGAGGAGCCGCGCGACGCCATCACGCTCGGCGCGGCAGCGGGAGCGCTGAATGTCACGCGTCACGGCCTCGGCAGCGGCGACGCGGAGACGATGGCTCGCCTTCGCGACGAGGTCATCGTGAACGTCATCGCGGCCTTCGACCGCCCGGTGAGCGGGCGCGTGACGCCTGATGGTCTCGCGGCGCTCGCCGAGCAGGCGGCGCCCGAGCCCATCCCCACCCCGTCCCCCGCACCCGCACCCGCACCGCCAGAGCCGAACCCCGCCCCGCCGCCCATCCCCGTGCGACGGGAGCCGCTGCCATGACGCGCGTGCTCGTGACCAATGACGACGGCATCGACGCCCCGGGGCTGCATGCGCTCGCGGCAGGGCTGGTCGAGGCAGGCTATGAGGTCGTCGTGGCCGCGCCCGCGAGCCAGTCGAGTGGCTCGAGCGCGTCGATCATGGCGACGGAGGCCGACGGGCGGATCGCCGTCGAGTGCCGGAGCATCGAGCCGCTCGGCGACGCGACGGCATTCGCCGTCCACGGCGGTCCAGGACTCATCGCGCTCATCGCCGCGCGAGGGGCATTCGGCGAGCCAGCCGACGTCGTCGTCTCCGGGGTCAACCACGGAGCGAATGTCGGGCGCGCGATCCTGCACTCCGGGACCGTCGGCGCCGCGCTCACCGGCGGACTGCACGGCGCCTGGGGCGTCGCCGTCTCGCTCGACGCAGGGCTCAGACCGATCGAACTTCACTGGGGGACCGCGGTCGATGCGACCGTCGACCTCCTCCCGTGGGTGCTGTCCCGACCACGCGGCACTGTCATCAACGTCAACGCACCGAACTCACCGAGTCCACCACATCCGGCTCGCGGTCGAAGATCTGCCGTCGACGCCGGAACCCGGGACCGACGCGGCATATCTCGCGGCGGGCTGGATCACCGTGACCGGCATCGAGCCGGTCACAGGCGTCGTGCTCGGTCTCGACGCCGACGTAGAAGCAGGGTTGGCCATGAGAGGGGTCACATGATGAATGCACAACTCGAAACCACCACCAGGGCGAGCGTGAAGTGGCGGCTCGCCGGGGCACTCACCGCGGTCGCACTGACATTCGGCTCAGCAGGACTCGCGTCGCTGCCGGCGGCGGCCGCGACCGACAGCGTGTCGTCGGTCCACCTCAGCCACGACAAGGGTGGCGACAAGGAGAAGAAGCTCAGCAAGAACCAGAAGTTCGTGATGAACGCGTACAAGGACTTCCTCGGACGCTGGCCGAGCGACTCCGATCTCAGGTACTGGGGTGACCGGCTCGACTCCGGGGCGATCGACCGCGCAGACCTGACGTGGCAGCTCGCGACCTCCGACGAGTGGCTGTACGGCGTCATCGCGAGCTACTACTGGCAGACGCTCGACCGCGAACCGGACCGCGAGGGACTCGACTACTGGGTCTCGCAGGCCCGAGCCGGATACCCGATCGCGCTCATCGCGGCAGAGTTCTACGCCTCGGATGAGTACTTCGAGCGCACGCGGTCGAAGGGCGCCGAATGGGTCAAGGACCTGTACTGGAAGCTCATGGACCGTGAGGGCGACGAGGCTGGCATCCGCTACTGGGTCTCGCAGCTCCGCAACGGCGTCTCGCGCACGACGGTCGCGTACTCCTTCTACCAGTCGGACGAGAAGCTCTACAAGCGAGTGAAGGCGCTCTACAAGCACCTCCTCGACCGCAAGCCCGACAGCTCCGGCGCGTCCTACTGGGCTGGTGTCGTCTGGGCGGAGGGCGACCTCGCGCTCGCGACGTGGCTCGCGGCGAGCGACGAGTACTTCAACGGCAACTGGGACAAGAAGCACGAGGGACGTCACTGATGTGACGCGCTGAGCGGGGCGTCCTCTCGGGGGCGCCCCGCTCACTCGCGCGTGCGGCGTGTCGCGTGCGGCGTGTCAGAGGGCGGCGAGCGCCACGACCTCCTCCGCGCAGCCATACGAGACAGTGACGCCGCTGCCTCCGTGTCCGTAGCAGTGGATCGCATCGCCGATGCGCTCGAGTCGCACGCTCGCTCGGCCGGGCCGGAGGCCCACCGCTCGCGAGGTGATGGGCGCATCCGCGATCCACGGCATGATCTCGGCGGCGCGGGCGATCATCGCCGCCTCCAGCTCCATGTCGATCTCGGTCGACCATGCGCCGACGACCTCGGTCCCGCCGATCACGACCTCATCGATGCGCGGGATGACGTAGACGAGGTGGCCGTCGCTGCGGTCGGTGTCCTCCATCCATTCGACCGTCCCACCAGGGTGCGCGACACGGACGATCTGCCCCTGGATCGGGTAGCACTCGGCGTCCGACACGAGCGCGTTGGTCTCGAGTCCCGTCGCGACGACGACGAGATCGCCGAATGCCTCCGCCTCGTCGACCGAGGACACGGTCGCGGCGCGCTCCATGACTCCCGCGTCGGCGCCCGCGCGAGCGAGCCACGGCAGGTACCTGCTCATGTCGATCGCGGGCACGGTCGCACGTGCCACCGCGAGCGCACCCGCAGGCCTCGCGTCCGCTGATTCGTCGACCCACGCTCCCGGCACCGCGTCGAGCCACCCGAGGTCTGCCTCCGAGGAGCGGATCACCGACGTGCCCGCGGTCATGCGCACACCTGTCGTCTCCCAGGCCTCGGTGAGCGCCGCGAGGCGGTGGAAGGTGCGGGCGCTCCAGGCATTCACCCGGTCGATCGGGAACGCCTGGAAGGGAAACCACACCGCCGCGGCCTTGCTCGAGGTCGTCGTCTCGACGGGATCCTTGGTGAGGAGGGTGACGCGGTGGCCGGCGCGGGCGAGCTCGAGTGCACAGGTGCGACCGATGACGCCGCCTCCGATGACGGAGACGCTGGGCTGGGTCATCCCATGATTCTCGCCGGGTCTAGCGTGGATGCATGACCCCTGCCGCGCCGAGTTTCACGCCCACGATGAGCGACGACCCGGTCGCTGCGACGCTCCTCCAGGAGTACTTCGACTCGCGGGAGCTCGGCTTCACGACGCACCCCGGCGGGTACCGCGTCGTCCACCCGGACCCGGCGTGGTTCACCCCGCCTGCGGGTGTCTTCGTCGTCATGCGGGACGAGACTGGCGCGCCGGTCGGGTGCGGAGGCATTCGGCGCATCCCGGACCGCGATGGTGAGACGACGTACGAGGTCAAGCACGTGTGGATCCGCGAGGCCGCGCGCGGTCGTGGCTGGAGCAGACTCCTCATGGCGGAGCTGGAGCGCGCGGCTGCGGAGCTCGGCGCCGCGTGGATCGTCCTCGACACCAACGAGTCGCTCACGGTCGCGCAGCAGCTCTACCGCACCTCTGGGTACGAGGACGTGCCGCCGTACAACGACAACCCGAATGCCACGCACTGGTTCGCGAAGCGCCTCGCCTGAGTGACGCTCACGCCGGCGCGTCGGGTGCGGATTTCAGGGTCTCGGCGCGCGACACCCCGAAAACCGCACTCGACACGCGGGGAGTCGGGGCTCCGGCGACCTTGCAATCTCCCTCTTGACGCATCACTTGCATTTTGCAAGTATCAGCGCATGCCCACTTTCCTGAACCTCCCGGTCGCCGATCTCGAGCGATCGAAGGCGTTCTACTCGGCGCTGGGTTGGACGATCGAGCCCAACTTCACCGACGACAACGCGGCCTGCATCGTGCAGAACGAGCACTCCTACCTCATGCTCCTCAAGCACGACTTCTACTCGACCTTCATCGGCACCAAGTCGATCGGGGACGCGCACACGACCTCGCTCGCCCTCTACGCCTTCTCGCTCGACAGCCGCGAGGAGGTCGACGCCTTCCTCGCGCGCGCTGACGCCGCCGGCGCGAAGCTCGGCCCGACGAAGGACTACGGGTTCATGTACCAGGGCCAGTTCGACGACCCCGACGGCCACCACTTCGAGCCGTTCTGGATGGATCCCGCCGCCGCGGAGTCGGGACCGCCCCAGGAGTGAGCGACGCACCGCATGATGCCGACGAGGCCGTCAGGGATCCCGATCCCGGCGGCCTCGCTGGCGTCGGCGCGGACGCAGCGACCGGCACCCCCGGCATTCCGAATGTCGATGGCCTCGCGATCGCCGTCGATCTCGTCGGGCAGCGGTGGGCTCTCCTGATCGTGCGCGAGCTGCTCGCGGGGCCGCGACGTTTCGTGGACCTGCAGCGAGCGCTCCCCGGCATCCCGACGAATATCCTCACGACGCGCCTGAAGGAGTTCCAGGCCTCAGGGATCGCGTACCGGATCCCGCTCGCGCACCGTTCGCTCGCGTATCACCTGACGGAGCGCGGGCAGGCGCTCGCGGACGCCGTCACCGAGCTCGCGCGCTGGGGCGAGCAGGTCGGTGCCGTCGCCGCGCCCCCATCCCACGAGGACCCTCCGGTGCCGGCAGCCCCCACCACCGGCACCGAGGGAGCTACGGCAGGCGGATGAGGCCTTCCTGCGCGACCGTCGCGATGAGGCGCCCTGCGCGGTCGGTGAACCGCCCGAGGACGAGCCCGCGGTCGGACTGCCCGCTCTCGGCCTCCATCGAGTAGAGGACCCAGTCGTTGAGGTCGACGTCGCGGTGGAACCACATCGAGTGGTCGAGACTCGCGGTCGCGATGCCCGGCTGCGTCCAGTAGGAGCCCCATGTCCTGAGCAGGGGTTCGAGGATGGGCGCATCGCACACCCACGCGAGCGCGATGCGCTGCGTCGCCTGGTCGGCGGGGATGGGCGAGAACGCTCGGATCCAGATCGACTGTCGTGCTGCCGGGGCGCTGCCCGGATCCCCGGAGAAGTACAGCGGCGGCCCGACGTGGCGCATGTCGAACGAGCGACCCCCGGCCCAGAACTCCGCGAACGCACCCTCGTGGCCCGCGACAGCTTCGGCCGAAGAGGGGAGCGATTCGGGGTCCGGAATGCCACCGGGCGCCCCGACCGAGTACTCGCGGCTCCCGGCGACCGCCACCTGGTACGAGGCCATCGCCTCGACGACGACCTTGCCGTGCTGGTAGCCCTTCACGAGGCGCGAGGAGAAGCCCCGCCCGTCGCGCGTCCGCTCGACCTCATACGTGACCTCGCCGCCGATGTCGGCGGGGCGCAGGAAGTACGTGTGGGTCGAGTGGAGCGCGCGGTCGTCCTCGATGGTCTCCGTCGCGGCCGCGAGCGACTGTGCGACGAGGTCCCCACCGTAGGACTTGGGCCACGGCACGGGTCCGGTCACGGCGACGAACGCGTCGTCGCCGCCCGCGACCGGCTCGACCCGTCGCAGCGCGATCGCGTCGAGGAAGCCGCGCGAGTCCGCGCTCATGCGCGGCGGTACCCCTCGAGCTCGGAGTCGTCGACGTCGGGGAGGTTCACGACGATGTTCTCGGGCGTGCGGGTCGTCATCCACACGAGCTCGTCGGTCGTCGACATGTTGACCTCGACGTGCGGCATGAATGGCGGCACGAAGACCCAGTCGCCTTCCTTCATGTCGATCCACTGCTTGTAGCCCTCGCCGAAGTAGATCCGCGCGACGCCCTTGAGCACATAGCCGCCGGTCTCCGCCTCGCCGTGGTGGTGCGGGAGCGAGCGGTAGCCGGGCTCGTTCGACACCTTGCCGAACCAGATCTTCGTGGCCGGGGTGTTGTTCGTCCCGACGCCGGTGATGCGGTGCGCGCCACCGGACTGGCCGGTCGCGCCGTCCTCGGTGCCAGCGGGGATGAGGAGGGGGACGTCGTCGTGTGCCATGAGTGATCTCTCCTTCGAGCGTTCGTGTTGGTTCGAGTGCGGTTTCGGTGGTGTCGTGTCGGTTCGGAATGCCTCAGCGCCCGGCCGGGCTCACGGCACCTGGGCGCGACGCCGTGCGCGGAGCCCGGATCGGTACTGGACCGGGGCATCCGGGTCCGACCAGCCCTGGTCGAGCGCGGCATTCATCGTCCAGTACGGGTCGACGAGGTGCGGGCGTGCGATCGCGGCGAGGTCAGCGCGACCCGCCGCGATGACGGTGTTGACGTCATCGACGGAGGAGACGGCGCCGACCGTGATGGTGGGGATGCCGACCTCCTGGCGGATGCGGTCGCTGAACGGTGTCTGGTACAGACGGCCGTACTCGGGCCGCGCGTCGGGGCTCGTCTGGCCGGTCGAGACGTCGATCGCGTCGACGCCGCGCTCCTTGAACCAGCGCGAGAGCTCGACCGCGTCGTCTCCGTCGAATCCGCCGTCGACCCAGTCGGTCGCGCTGATGCGGACGGTGATGGGACGCTCCTCAGGCCAGACGGCACGCACGGCGTCGAAGATCTCGAGCGCGATGCGGGCCCGACCCTCGAGCGAGCCGCCGTAGGCGTCGGTCCGCTTGTTGGACAGCGGGCTGAGGAAGCTCGACACAAGGTAGCCGTGCGCGAAGTGCAGCTCGAGCAGGTCGAAGCCGGCCCGGGCAGCGCGCTCGGCGGCCTCGACGTGCTGGGCGACGATCTCGGCGATGCCGGCCTCGTCGAGCTCGGTCGGGATGGGGTTTCCGGGGAGGAATGGCTCGGGCGACGGCCCGACCGTCTCCCACCCGCCGCTCTCGAGCGGCACGTCATCGCCTTCCCACAGGACCTTCACGGAGCCGCGTCGACCCGCGTGCCCGAGCTGGATGCCGATCTTTGCGGCACTCTGCCCGTGCACGAAGTCGACGATGCGGGTCCACGCTGCTTCCTGCTCGTCGTTCCAGATGCCGGGGCAGCCGGGGGTGATGCGGCCGATGGGCGAGACGCAGACCATCTCGGTCATGACGAGACCCGCTCCGCCGACGGCGCGTGAGCCGAGGTGGACGAGGTGCCAATCGGTGGGGACGCCGTCGACCGCGGAGTACTGCGCCATGGGCGAGACGACGACGCGGTTGCGGAGCGTGAGGTCGCGCAGCTTGAACGGGTGGAACATCGGCGGGGTGCCCGGCTTCGCCGCTTCGAGCCCGCGAGCCGCGGCGTCCTGCTCGAACCACGCGTCGAGTCGCTTCGCGTACTCGGGGTCGCGGATGCCGAGATTGTCGCGCGTGATGCGCTGGCTGCGCGTGAGGAGCTGGAGGACGAACTGCTCTGGCGGGAGCGAGCGGTAGCGCTCGATGCCCTCGAACCAGCGGAGGCTCGTCATGGCCGAGCGACGCAGCGATGCCGCAACAGGTCGGCGCTCCTGCTCGTAGCGCTCGAGCGCGACCGGGATGGTGGAGGTCTCGTCGACGGCGGCCGCGAGCGCGATCGCGTCCTCAAGGGCCTGCTTCGTGCCGGAGCCGATCGAGAAGTGCGCGGTGTGCGCGGCATCGCCGATGATGACGACCTGACCGTCGTGCCAGCGCTCGTTCGTCACGTCGCGGAAGTTGAGCCACGCGGAGTTGTTGCCGATGAGGCGGTGTCCGTCGAGGAACTCGGCGAAGATCTCCTCGCAGAAGGCCATCGACTTGAGGTCGCTCTCCCCGGGCACACGCGGCTCGGCGGCGAAATCGGCGAGGCCGGCGCGCTCCCATGTCGCAGGGTCGGTCTCGACGATGAACGTGGCGGTGTGGTCGTCGAAGGGGTAGATGTGCGCCCAGAACATCCCATACGGGGTGTCGACGAAGATGAAGGTGAAGCAGTCGACGGGGCGGTCCGTCGCGAACCACGCGTATTTGAAGGGCCGCGGTTCGACATTCGTCCCCAGCTGCTCGGCGAGGGCCGTGCGGGTCGCGCTGTTCACACCATCGCTCGCGATGATGAGGTCGAATGTCTCGCGCAGCTCCTCGAGGGGCGGTGCCTCGGTCTCGTACCGGACGTCGATGCCGAGCTCGATGGCGCGGGCGCCGAGGATCTGCAGGAGCTGCTTGCGGGACAGTGCGGCGAAGGCGTGGCCGTCGCTGCGCTCGCGGAAGCCGCGCACGTCGATGTCGATCGCGCTCCACTTGCGCCAGCTCGCGGCGATCGCGTCGTAGCTCACCGGGTCGGCGGCGCGGAGGCCTTCGAGCGTCTCGTCGGAGAAGACGACGCCGAAGCCGAAGGTGTCGTCGGCGCGGTTGCGCTCCCAGACGGTGATCTCGCGCGTCGGATCGGCGAGCTTCAGCAGGATCGCGCTGTACAGCCCCCCAGGTCCGCCGCCGATGCAGGCGGCGGTCAGCACTTGTGGTCCAGGAGGTGCTCGTAGACGAGGCCGAGGTCGGTGACCGCGATGCCGAGCGCGGCGAGGGCGACGCGGACGTTGCTCGCGGCGCATGGTGCGAGGTCGGCGCCTTCGATCGTCTTGAGCGCTTCGTAGATCGCGAGGAGCTGGGCCTCGGTCTCGGTGATCGGCCTGTCGAGGAGGTCGGTCGTCATGGGTACTGCCTTTCCGTCGCTGTTCGTGTTCAGCGGAGGTCGCGGAGGCGCTTGGCCTTGAGTTCGAATCGGGGGAGCTCGCCGGTGGACGCGCGCTCGATGATGAAGCGCAGGCCTTCGTGGGCGTCGGCGAGCTCAGCGCCCATGCGCTCGCTCATCTCCACCCACTGCGTCTCGGTCGTGTCGGCGGTGGGCTCGACCGTGAGGAAGATCTCGTCGCGGATGCCGACTCGCTCGATGCGGATCTGGAACTCCTCGATGGGGAATCCGCGCACGACGGCTTCGACCGCTGCGGGGTAGACATTCGTCCCGCGCACGAGCTTCATGTCGTCGACGCGACCGAGGATGCCGCCCTCATAGAGGTCGAATGTCCGGCCGTTGCCGGCGACGGTGTACGGCACCTTCACGACGGCGTCGGCCGTGCGGTAGCGGATGAGCGGGATGATGCCGCGCCCGAAGGATGTCGTGACGCGCTCGCCGCGCTCGCCGTACGGGAGCTCCTCGCCAGTCTCGGGGTCGATGACCTGCTCGATGAAGTGGTCCTCGATGATGTGGCAGCCACCGGGCTGCTCCTTGGGCTCGAACATGAAGATCGTGGAGATCTCGGTCATGCCGGCGGTGTCGTAGGCCTTGGCCCCCCACGCCTCCTCGATGAGCCGCTTGGTCTCGGGGATCGAGCCGGCGGGCTCGCCGGAGAGGATGAGCGTGTGGACGGCCGAGCCCGCGAGGTCGATGCCGAGCTCCTGCGCCTCCTGCGCCATGCGGAAGGCGTAGGTGGGGGTCGTGCCGACGACGGTGACGCCAAAGTCGATGATCTGCTTCACGCGCTGCGTGGTCGTCTGGGCACCGCCGGGGAGGGTCAGTGCGCCGAGCTTCTCGAGTCCATTGTGGAGTCCCCAGAATCCGATGAACGTGCCATAGCCGAAGGCAAGGTAGCCGACGTCGTGCGGGCGGACGCCCATGGCCCACAGGCCGTAGCACCACATCTCGGCCGACCACGCCCAGTCCTTGCGGGTGTCGAGGGCGCGCAGCGGGGTGCGGCCCGAGGTGCCGCTCGTGGTGTGCATGCGGATCGCGGCCTCTGGGCCGGCGACGGGGAGCTCGCCGTAGGGCGGGTGCTCGTCCTGGCTCCGCATCCACTCGTCGCGCGTCAGGAAGGGGATCCGCTGGATGTCGTCCCACGTCTTGAGCTGGTCGGAGGAGAACCCCGCTGCCGCGAAGCTGCGGCGGTAGAACGGGCTGCGCGCCTCGGCCCACGCGGTGAGCCGCTGCAGCTTCGTGAACTGGAGCGCCCTGAGGTCCTCACGCGGGAGCGTCTCGGTCTTCGGATTCCAGAATCCGTAGTCGTGCACTTCGGCACCCCTTTCGCTGGCTAGAGGCGCCAAGCTACGTTCGTCGCGTTTCGATCAGATTACATATCGCGAACGATCGATAGTCAATCGTGCTTTGAGGGTCATGTCGACCCCTCGCGGCAGCCGCTACTCGGCGAGATCGCCGTCCGGCCACTGCCTGCCTGCGTATGCGATCGCGTCCCCGCTCAGCCGATCGGCGATGAGCTCGAAGATCTGCGCGGCCTCCTCCGCCCGCCAGTCGCGGCTCAGCACCCCGCGAGGCAGACCCGGGTCGCGGAACGGCAGTTTGCGCCAGTCGTCGAGCGCCGTGACGTAGGTCCGGAATGCCCGCGCCGGGTCCCGCTTCCCGCTCGCCACCCACTCGGCATCCGCCTGGTGGTCGGCGATGAACTGCGCGTAGCTCGACTCGATGTCGTCGAGCGACCACGCGGATTCGACGAGCTGCGATAGCTCGGGCCCCGCAGCGTATCGACCCACGAAGACGGCCGCCCGATCCGAGAGCCCGAGCTCTGCGATCGCCCGCTCGGCGCCCTGCAGCATGCGCGCCGGCGCGATCCAGATGCCTCCACCGACATTCCCGAATCCGAGCGAGGACAGGTGGGAGCGCAGCAGGTGGCGCTTCGATCGCTCCGATTCAGGGACGGAGAAGGTGACGATGCACCAGCCGTCGTCGAGATCCGCGGGGACGCGGGCGTGCCACACGATCTGGTCGCCCTCCGCGAGCGTCTCGAGCGCGAGCTCCGTGAGGCGGTAGCCCGTCACGGAACCGTGGCGCTCCTGCTCGAGCCAGCCCTTGCGCTTGAGGCGGAAGACCGACGTCCGGACATTCGACTCATCGACCCCGAGCTCCTCCATGAGTGCGACCGTGCCGCTGATGGGCATCCACCCGCCGAAGCGGCGCACGATGGCCCCGAGGTAGCTCACGAGGAGCGTGCGCGAACGCCGCGGCGAGGGTTGAAGCTCGGACATAGCGGAATCCTATTGGTCGGGACCATCTGTCGTTCGGCGTTACGATCGCCAGGAAACTGAGATACCGTGACAGCCCATCTGAGGAGGCCCGCGTGGTGAACACGATCGTGAATCCGGAGACCCTGCCGACCCCGTCCGGCTTCGCGCACGCGGTGCGCGCGGGCGACACCGTCTACCTCGCGGGACAGACCGCGCTCGACAAGGACGGCCGCATCGTGGAGGGCGACATCGTCGCCCAGTTCCGACAGGCATTCGGCAATGTCCTCGCCGCGCTCGAGGGCGCCGGCGGTCAGCCGACCGATCTCGTCTCGGTCACGATCTATCTCACGGATGTCGACGACTACCAGGCGCACGGTCGCGAGATCGGTGCCGTGTGGCGTGAGCTCGCGGGCGCCCACTACCCCGCCATGGCCGGTATCGGCGTCACGAAGCTCTGGCAGCCCGAGGCGATGGTCGAGGTCCAGGGCGTCGCCGTCATCCAGGAGAGGTGAGCAGCATGAGCGAATCGCGCGAAGGCAGCGAGTCGGGCCAGGCCGCCGAGGTCGAGGCCGGCGTCCGGCCGCTCGAGTCGACGATCCGCACCGACATGTCGTCGACGATGTCGTACGGGGACTATCTCGACCTCGAGCGGATCCTCTCGGCGCAGCACCCGCTCAGCCAGCCGGCGCACCACGACGAGCTGCTGTTCATCATCCAGCACCAGACGACCGAGCTGTGGCTCAAGCTCATCCTCCACGAGCTCATCGCCGTGCGAGACCACCTGGACGCGGACGAGATCCTGCCATCGCTCAAGGGCCTCGCGCGCGTGAAGCACATCATGCGCACGATCACCGAGCAGTGGTCCGTCCTCGCGACGCTCACGCCGAGCGAATACTCCGAGTTCCGACACTTCCTCGGTTCGTCCTCGGGCTTCCAGTCGTACCAGTACCGCGCGATCGAGTTCATCCTCGGCAACAAGAACGCTCGCATGCTGAGCCTCTTCGAGTCGGACCCCGAGGCGCACGAGCTCCTCACCGGCCTCCTCGCCGAGCCGACGATCTACGACGCGTTCCTCCGGCTCATGGCCCGCCGAGGCCACGCGATCCCGCAGTCGGTCCTCGACCGCGACGTCACGCAGGCATGGGTCGAGGTGCCGGAGCTCATCCCCGTCTTCAAGGCGGTGTACGAGGACCCCGAGTCGCACTGGGACCTCTACGAGGCGTCCGAGACGCTCGTCGACCTCGAGGACGCGTTCCACTTCTGGCGCTTCCGCCACATGCGGACCGTTCAGCGCACGATCGGCTTCAAGACCGGCACGGGCGGATCGAGCGGTGTCGCGTTCCTCAAGCGCGCGCTCGACCTCTCGTTCTTCCCGGAGCTCCTCTCGCTCCGCACCGAGATCGGCTCCTGAGGTCTCGATGCTCCTGCCTGGCGTCGTCGACCGCCACGTCCACCTCGGGCTCGTCGACCGTGCTGCGCTCGCGGACTCGCCCGTCGTGCGCGTCGACGATCTCGGCTGGGATCCTGTCGAGGCCGCCGCCTGGCGGTCAGCGCCTCCGCGCGGAGTCGAGGTCCGCATCGCCGGGCCCTTCCACACTGCGGTCGGCGGGTACCCCACCGGTCGCTCATGGGCGCCGGAGGCCTCCGTGCGTGCCATCGCCTCGCCAGGGGAGGCTCGTGCTGCTGTCGACGCGCTCCTCGAGCTTCGGCCTGCGGTCGTCAAGATCGCGCTGAATGCCTCCATGCCGCTCCTCGACGACGCGACGCTCGAAGCCATCGTCGCCTCCGCGCATCGCCTGGGCCTCACTGCCGCCGTCCACGCCGAAGGGCCCGGACAGGCCGAGCGCGCGATCGCTGCGGGAGCCGACGTCCTCGTGCACGTGCCGTGGACGGATGAGCTCGGGGCGGACGCCATTCGGGCGGCCGCGGACCTCGGCATGACCTGGATCTCGACGCTCGCGATCCACGCCGGGGCGGACCGGGAGCGCGCGATTCGGAATGCCGCGGCATTCGCCGCCCACGGCGGTCGCCTCCGCTACGGCACCGATATGGGCAACGGCCCGACCCCCGTCGGGGTGAACTCGGAGGAGATCCGACTGCTCGGCGCGACCGGTCTGCGCGGTCGAGCACTGCTCGATGCCGTGCTCGAGGGCCCCGTGGCCCTCGACGGCCCGGACGCAGAGATCGAGTCCGCAGACGACCTCGTGGCCTGGCTCTCTGCGGCACGGCGCGCCGATCTGTCGACTCCGTGACGATCGAGATTTATGTTTAGTGGCAACAAACGCCCGTAGGCGGTGAGGCCTCCACTTCGCGAGCCGCCGGGTGACGCCCAGACCTCACGCTTGGGGGAACCACCTGTGCCGACGCTCGATCCCGCGCGGAGCGCCATCTCCATGCCCGTCCTCGACCCACTGCAGCACCTCGCGATGCGTGCGACCGCACCCGCCGGGGCGCCGAGATCGGCGGCGGCATGAGAGCGCCGAGGAAGCCCCAGATCGTCGACGGCGGCGAGGAGCTCGGCGCGACCGGGGAGCCGGATACGGCGCTTGAGCACACCGCATCCGTCCCCGCCCCGGCGACCGACCCGGTCGTGCCAGAGCTCGGTGCTCGTATCCGCGCCTTCCGCGAGGAGCAGGGGCTCTCGCTCCGCAAGCTCGCGGCACTCAGCGGTATCTCGGTCGGCTTCCTCTCCCAGGTCGAGCGCGGGCTGAGCTCGATCGCGCTGTCGACGCTCCACAGCGTCGCGACGGCACTCGGGCGCACCATGGCCGAGATGTTCGACGTCGAGACGCCGCCCGAGGAGGCCGCGGTCCCCGACGACTCGGTCGTGTTCACGCTCACGCGCGCCGCTGACACGCATCGCAGGGTCTCGACCGGCCACCACTACGAGATGCTCTCGCCCCGGTTTCCGGGCCTCGTGCTCGAGCCGATGCTCGTCTACATCGAGCCCGGCGGGCCGCTCGAGGACCCGTCCGCACACGAGGGTGAGGAGTTCGCCTACGTCATCAGCGGCGAGCTCCTGTACGAGGTCGACGGCGTCGAGCACACGCTCGGACCGGGCGACAGCCTCTACCTCCGATCGAACACTCCGCACCGGATGTACAACCGCGGCACCGAGACGACGGTGGTGATTTCGGTCGTGACGCCGAGATATTACTGATCTGTGTCGTCCGGCACTCAATTGAAACAATTTTGTTAAATCACGCCCAAAGGGCGTTTGATGACACCAATCAGGTGTGGAATCTATGTGCACCACCAGTTCCACCGTTCCACTGAGACCAATCGTCCATGGAGGACCCGTGAATCAATTCCCGACCAAGCGCGGCTCGCGCCGCCTGATCACAGCGGGCGCTGCGGCGCTCACCGCTGGAGCGCTCGCCCTCACCGGCTGCGCAGCTGGCACCGGCACCACGCCGACCAGCGCCCCGACCGAGGGCGGCTCGGACTCGAGCGAGCTCCGCGTCGCCATCACGTCCTACCCCAGCAGCTGGGACCAGGACTTCGTCGCGTTCGACCTCTCGGCGCTCACGATGTTCAAGAACGTGTACCCGTACCTCATCGACTACGGCATCAAGGACGTCGACGGCGGTCAGATCCTCGACGGCTCGAACATCTTCCCGACCTTCGCCGAGTCCTTCACCTCGGAGGACGGCCAGAACTGGACGCTCGTCATCAAGGAGGGCGCGACCTTCCCGAGCGGCAACCCCATCACCGCTGAGGACGTCAAGTGGTCGAAGGACCGCGCGTTCGCCGCCTCGGCGAACGTCGCCGGTGTGTACCGACTCATCGGCCTCACCGACCCCTCGCAGGTCGAGGTCGTCGACGAGCGCACCGTCGTCTTCCACCAGGAGTGGCCGAGCGCCCTCACCGAGCAGATCCAGGCGATCAGCCTCTTCATCTACGACTCGAAGCTCCTCCAGGAGCACGCGACCGCAGATGACCCGTGGGCAGCTGAGTGGGTCGCGCAGAACCCGGCCGACGGCGGCTACTTCGTCGTCGACAGCTTCACGCCCGGCCAGGAGATCGTCCTCAAGGCGAACCCCGCCTACATCGCCGACAACGCGGCGAACGTCGAGACGGTCCGCTTCACGATCGTCTCCGACACCGCGTCCGCCGCAGTCCTCCTCCGGGAGGGCGACGTCGACGTCGCGTACGGGCTCAGCACCAACGAGATCCTCGACCTCGAGGGCGCGGACGGCGTGAGCATCATCTCGTCGCCGAGCAACAACATGGTGTACATCCCGATGAACACGCAGAGCGGCCCGCTCGCGGACGCGAAGGTCCGCGAGGCGCTCGCGTACGCGGTCCCGTACGAGCAGATCATCTCGACCGTCTACGGCGGCGAGGCTCGTCGTCCGCAGAGCTTCATCCCGATCGACATGCCCGGGTACACCGAGGCCGGATTCCCGTACGAGACCGACTCGGCGAAGGCTGCTGAGCTCCTCGCCGCGGCCGGTGCTGGCGACCTCGCCCTCGAGCTCGTCTACCCGGCCGAGGATGGTGCTGCGGAGCAGATAGCGATCCTCATCCAGGCGGCATTCGGTGAGGTCGGTGTGACCGTCACGCCGACGCCCCTCGACCCCGCGACGCTCGGTGAGCGCCGTGCGGCGAAGGACATCGACATGCAGGTCGCGACCGGCCAGCAGTGGGTCAACGACGTCGAGTACCTCGCGAACAACGCGCTCGTCACCGGCGCGTACCTCAACTACGCCGAGTACTCGAACCCGGTCGTCGACGAGGCGGTCGCCTCTGCCCGCACCATCACGGACGACGCCGAGCGCGAGGCGCTCTGGCTCGATGTCCAGGAGCAGCTTGCCGCGGATGTCCCGTACATCCCGCTCGCGCAGCCGAACTTCCTCCTCCCCGTGAGGTCGGACGTCGCAGGCTTCGTGTACCCGCTCGACGGACTCGTCCGCTACAACACCTTCACGATCGAGTGAATCAGCGGAGGGCCGGTCGCCGCGCAGGCGGCCGGCCCTCCCTCTCTCAGACCACCCCTACCCCCGACCGAACCAGGGAGCCATGAGACTCGCCCGCTACCTCGGCTTGCGCCTCGCGCTCATCGTCCCGGTGCTCCTCGGCGTCATCGTCCTGACGTTCCTCGTCGTCCGCGTCCTGCCCGGCGACCCCGTCCAGGCATTCGTCACGCCGAGCAGCACCGAGGAGGACATCCAGGCGATCCGCGAGCGCCTCGGCCTCGATGTCCCGATCTGGCAGCAGTTCGCCGTCTACTTCGGCGGTCTCGTGACTGGCGACTTCGGGACCTCGATCCAGAGCGGCGTGCCGATCTCGGTCGAGCTCTCGACCCGCATCGGTCCGACCTTCGAACTCGTCTTCACCGCGGTCGCGATCGCGGTCGTCATCTCCGTCATCCTCGGCATCTGGTCCGCCCTCCGGGTCAACCGCCCGGTCGACCACACGGTCCGTGTCGGGTCCCTCGTCGGCACCGCGCTTCCCGAGTTCTGGCTCGGCCTCATCCTCATCGTGATCGGCTACCAGCAGCTCCACTGGTTCCCCGGTCCCACCGGCCGCGTCGACCGCGACCTCGCGCCGACCCCGATCACCGGCGCCGAGGCGATCGACGCCCTCCTGACCCTCAACTGGCCAGCGTTCGGCTCAGCATTCATGCACCTCGTCCTTCCCGTGCTGACGATCGTCATCGGCGTGAGCGCGTCGCTCGTGCGGAGCGTCAGGGCTGCGGCGCTCGAGATCCTCGCGGCCCAGCCGTGGCAGGCGGCTCGCGCACATGGCGTGCGCGGTGGTGCGCTCTACTCCGGCTACCTCATCCGCGGGACCCTCTCGAGGATCCCGACCCTCATCGCGATCGTGCTCGGCAACGTGCTCGGAGGCGTCGTCCTCGTCGAGTACGTCTTCTCCTGGCAGGGCATGGGGCAGTGGCTCCTGCGAGGCCTGCTCGTCCGCGACTACCCGGTCGTCCAGACGGGAGTCCTCATCATCGCGCTCGTCTATGCGATCGCGTATCTCATCGCCGACCTGATCCACGCGATCCTCGACCCGAGGGTGAGGCTGTGATGGCCACGATCATGACCAAGCGCACCAAGGGCATGCCGAAGCGCCGCTCCGACGTCGCCGTCAACGTCATGCTCACGACGGGCGCCGTGCTCGTGCTCGGAGTCGCGATCCTCGCGATCTTCGCGCCGCTCTTCACCGCGTGGGGCCCGGTCCAGATCGACCCGACCGCGATCCGCCAGGCCCCGAGTCCCGAGCACATCCTCGGGACCGACCAGAACGGCATGGACGTCTGGAGCCGAGTCCTCTACTCCGGCCGCATCGACCTCGGCGTCGCCATCGCCTCCGTCGCGATCGCCGTCGTGATCGGATCGCTCATCGGCGTCGTCGCCGGCTACTTCGGCGGCTGGCTCGACGCGATCGTCATGCGCATCCTCGAGATCTTCCAGGCATTCCCGACCTTCATCCTCGCGCTTGCGGTCGCCGCGATGCTCGGGCCAGGCATCGGCAATCTCATCGCCGTCGTCGGCGTCGTCTCGATCCCGTCCTACGCGCGTCTCGTGCGCGCCGAGGTGAGGACTGTCCGCGAGCTCGCCTATGTCGACGCCGCGAAGACCTCCGGCATCGGCTCGGTCAAGGTCATCGCTCGCCACGTCCTCCCCAACAGCCTCATGGCCGTGCGGACCGTCGCGCCGCTCAACGTCGGCTGGGCGATGCTCGCGCTGGCCGGCCTCTCGTTCCTCGGTCTGGGCGTCCCGGTGCCCGAACCGGAATGGGGCGCCATGATCAGCCAGGGCACGTCGGACATCGTCTCCGGACGCCTGTGGACGACGATCCCGCCCGGTATCGCACTCGTCGTGTGCGTCCTCGGATTCAGCCTCCTCGGCGAGGGTCTGCAGGAGCGCGAGACCAGAAGGAAGAGCCGATGAGCGCCACGCCACTCCTCGACATCCGCGACCTGAAGGTCGACATCCCCGTCCGCGACGGCATCGTGCACGCCCTCCGCGGCGTCGACGTCCGCGTCGAGCCCGGTGAGGTCGTCGGCCTGATCGGCGAGAGCGGCGGCGGCAAGAGCATGCTCGCCCGCGCCGCGATCGGGATGCTGCCCTACGGCACCATCGCCGACGGCGAGGTCCTCTTCGGCGGACGCGACGTCCTCGAGATGACCAAGTCGGAGCTCCTCGAGCACCGCGGCCACGGTGTCGCGATGTGCTTCCAGAGCCCGCGCGCTGCGCTCGAGCCCCTCAGGACCGTGCGCAAGCAGCTCGCCGATAGGCTGCGCCCGCACCGCGGACTGACGGGCAAGGCGGCGGTCGAGGAGAGCGAGCGACTGCTGCGCTCCGTCGGCATCGTCGACCTCGAGCGAGTCATGTCGGCCTTCCCGCACGAGCTCTCCGGCGGCATGGCGCAGCGCGTCATGATCGCCCTCGCCCTCGCATGCGACCCCGGCCTGCTCCTCGCGGACGAGCCGACGACGGGACTCGACGTCACGCTCACGCGCGACGCGCTCGACCTCCTCCGCCGCCTCGCGGTCGAGGACGGCCGCGGCGTCCTCCTCATCAGCCACGACATCGCCGCCGCAGCCAAGGTGTGCGATCGCATCGTCGTCCTCCGCTCCGGCGAGGTCGTCGAGGAGGGGCCGACGCAGGAGGTCCTGAATGCCCCGGCGAGCGACTACACGCGCCTCCTGATCGACGCAGTGCCCGATCTCGATCGGCCGATCACGCCCATGCCGGTGCCCCCGGAGACCGCCGCCCCGACCGTCAAGGTCGAGGACGTCCACCTCCACTACCGCGCGAGGTTCGGCCGCAAGGGCCACCACGCGCTCCGCGGCGTGAGCCTCGAGGTGCGACCCGGCGAGACCGTCGGCATCGTCGGCGAGAGCGGCTCGGGCAAGACGACGCTCGCGCGCATGCTCGTCGGCCTCGTCGAGCCGACCGAGGGCGCCGCATCCGTCGCCGGAGTAGACCTCATGCACCTCGGCCGCTCCGGCAAGCGCGCGCTGAGCCGTGCCGCGCAGATGGTCTTCCAGGACCCGCTCGGTGCGCTCGACCCGCGTCGGACGATCCTCGACGCGATCACCGAGCCGCTCCTGCCGCTCGGTGTGAGCGCGGCCGACCGACGTGCGCGAGCGGCAGCCGTCCTCGCGCGCACCGGTCTCGATGAGACATTCCTCACCCGCTACCCGCACCAGCTCTCCGGTGGCCAGGCGCAGCGGGTCGGGATCGCGCGTGCGCTCGTCGCGGACCCGCAGCTCATCGTCTTCGACGAGCCCACCTCGGCGCTCGATGTCACCGTCCAGGCGCAGATCCTCGAGCTCATCAAGGAGCTCAACGTGGATGGACGCCGCGCTCAGCTCTTCGTGTCGCACGACCTGGCGACCGTCCGCTCCTTCTGCGACCGAGTGGTCGTCGTCTACCTCGGCGAGATCATCGAGCAGGGCACGACCACCGGAGTCTTCGACAACCCCCAGCACGAATACACCAAGGCACTTCTCGCCGCCGCCCCACGGCTTCACCGGGGCGATGTGGCTGCACCCCCATCGAAAGGAACCAAGTGACTGACCGTCCCTACCGTCTCGCCGTAGACATCGGCGGCACCTTCGTCGATGCCATGGAGCTCGACCGCCGCACCGGTGTCGTTCGCTTCCGGAAGGCGTCGACGACCCCGTCGGAGCCGTGGAAGGGCGTGCTCGCCGCGGTCGAGGCACTCGGCACCGACCTTTCGCAGGCAGAGCTCTTCATCCACGGCACGACCCTCGGCCTCAACGCCGTGCTCGAGCGCCGCGGCAGCGCGACCGGCATCATCACGAACGCCGGACTCCGCGACATCTTCCTCATTGGTCGAGGCAACATCCCCGACGACCACATGTACGACTTCCAGTACGAGCGTCCCGCGAGCCTCGTCCAGCGTCGCCACACCGTCGGCGTGCGCGGGCGCATGGACCACCGAGGGAATGTCATCGAGCCGCTCGACGAGGCCGACCTGCGCGAGCAGGCGCGTCGCCTCGTCGAAGAGGAGGGTGTCGTCTCGGTCGCCGTGTGCTTCGTGCACTCCTACCTGAACCCCGAGCACGAGAAGCAGGCCGCCGCCCTGCTCCGCGAGTGGTACCCCGAGCTCAAGGTCTCGGTCTCGACCGACATCGTCCGCGAGTACCGCGAGTACGAGCGCACCTCGACCACCGTCCTCGAGGCGTACATCCGCCCGATCTTCGAGCGCTACGTCGATGAGCTCGAGCGCGGCCTCGCCGAGCGCGGCTTCGCCGGTCGATTCCTCATCATGCGCTCCGGTGGCGGCTCGATGACCTCGGAGATCGCGAAGACCTCGCCCACGCCCACGGTGCTCTCCGGCCCCGCCGGCGGCATCGTCGGTGGCGCGTACATCGCCGAGGTCCTCGGCCGGGACAACCTCCTGACCTTCGACATCGGCGGCACCTCGCTCGACGCGTGCGTCATCGAGGGCGGCCACGCCGTCATCACGCACGAGGCTGAGCTCGAGCACTTCCCGCTCCTCATCCCGACGTACGACATCCGCACGATCGGCGCCGGCGGCGGCTCGATCGCCTCGATCGACCGCGGCCTCCTCAAGGTCGGCCCGCGCTCGGCGAGCGCCGTGCCCGGCCCCGTCTGCTACGGCCGCGGCGGCACCGAGCCGACCGTGACCGACGCCTCCGTCGTCCTCGGCTACGTCGACCCGGAGAGCTTCCTCTCCGGTGAGATGCGTCTCCACGACGCCGAAGCCCTCGAGGCGCTCAAGGAGCGCGTCGCCGGTCCGCTCGGGCTCGACCCGATCGACGCCGCGGCGGGCATCTTCGACGTCATGCTCGCGAAGACCGTCGGCGCCGTCCGTCAGATCACGGTCGAGCGCGGGCACGACCCGCGCGTCTTCTCGCTCCTCGCATTCGGTGGCGCTGGCCCGCTCGTCGCACCGCTCCTCGCTCGCGAGATGGGTGTCGGCGAGGTCATCGTGCCCTTCGCGCCCTCCGGCTTCTCCGCATGGGGCATGCTGAGCGCGGACGTCGTCACCGACCTCTCCCGCACCCGCATGGAGGTGCTCGAGGAGGCTGACCTCGCGAGCGTCGCGGCCGAGCTCGACGACCTCGGTGCGCAGGCTCTCGCAGCCCTCGCGGAGCAGGGTGTCGAGCCCGAGGCGATGACGATCGAGCGCCAGCTCGAGCTGCGCTACCTCGGTCAGGAGCACACGCTCACGCTCACGCTCAAGGGCGAGATCGACGTCCCCGCGATCCGCGCTGAGTTCAACGAGCTCCACCGCACGCGCTATGGCCACGCGATGGACAACCAGATCCAGATCCTCACGTCGCGCGTCCGCGGCATCGGTCGCACCGAGCGTCCGGAGCTCCCGACGGCGGCACTCGGTGACGGCGACCCGTCGCAGGCGCTCACGAAGTACCGCACGGCGTACGACTTCGGCACGCGCACGATGGAGACCTTCGCGGTCTACGACCGCTTCCTGCTGGAGCCGGGCGACACGTTCGCCGGTCCCGCCCTGGTCGACGAGGGCACGTCGACAACGGTCGTCCACAGCGGTCAGCGTGTGACGGTCGAAGAGCACGGTTACCTGCTCGTGACCCCTGAGGAGACAGCAGCATGAGCACCCAGAACATCGATGGCGCGACCGTAGAGGTCGTCCGCTCCTACCTCCTGGCGGCAGCCGAGGAGATGAAGTCGACGCTCGTGAGGACGGCATTCAACCCCGTCATCTACGAGGTCCTCGACTTCGGCATCTCGATCTACGACCACAACATGGATCTGATCGCGGAGGCCCCGGGACTCACGTTCTTCCTCGGCGCGAACGACTACTCCCTCGTCAAGGGTGTGGAGTACATCGGCCAGGAGAACCTCCACCGCGGCGACGTGGTCATGCTGAACTACCCGTACTGGAACGCGGCGCATGCCTACGACGCGACCATGTTCTCCCCGGTGTTCATGCCCGACGCGGCAGATCCCGAGGCGGACGGGACGCTCCTCGGCTTCGTGTGCGTCC